>ENA-OPXI01000046-OPXI01000046.1-human-gut-metagenome-genome-assembly--contig:-NODE-46-length-75163-cov-16.090323_pt1 | contig 75163 bp, 66 predicted proteins | sample MGYA00241520_ERZ502032 | MGnify/ENA primary metagenome ERZ502032 (study PRJEB25962, sample SAMEA2042106) | human gut metagenome | biome: human gut; feature: human-associated habitat; material: faeces...
CCTGCGGCCTCCTGGTCCCAAACCAGGCGCTCTAGCCAAGCTGAGCCACACCCCGCTGTTTTTCTTTATTTATTTGTGCTTCGTTGTCCGACGCAAGACATATTATATGTTAAGCAACCCCAAATGTCAACACCTTTTTTCATTTTTTTTTGATTTTTTTTGAAAAAGTGATTTTTTATCCCTCAAAAAGTTCCTGAAACCCGCTAAACACAAGGCTTTGCGGGCTTTTCACTTTTTTCGAAAAAATCGTTTTTTTTGTTCGCAAAAAGGGGTTTTTTACTGATTTTTGAGATTTTTTGTAAAAAGATATTTTTTTTATACAATAAAAAAATCTTAACTTTTTTTATTTTTTCTTCTATTTTTTTACTGTCACGTATCTGCAAAAAGAGGTATTGCCGTTATCCGATCAACAATACCTCAAAAATATACAGTCAGATGAGTCAGGCGGATATTCGCAACCTCCGCAAGTAACTTACCTGATTCAGTTAAATAATTTTTCAGAGGTATCTGATCTCGACCTGAGGATCTTTTCCCTCTTCTATCTGCATAACTGCATAGCTTGGCCTGCGGCCTCTCTGACGCGGGTAGGTAAGACTGCCGGGATTAATTACCAGAATCCCATCCTCATTCTCGATCAAAGGCATGTGAGTATGACCATACATTGCAATCTTACATCCCTTAGCCTGCGCATTCTCAACAAGTTTATCATAATCCCGGGACACAAAATAGTGATGTCCATGTGTAACCAGTATCTTATGTCCCTCCAGGGTAACTTCTTCATCATAGGGAAGATCTGTAAAAAAGTCATTATTTCCTGCGACAATCGTACATGGGCACTCTGCCAGTGCCTCAATGAAAATCTCTCTGCCTTCCACATCACCACAGTGGATCAGATAATCAAAGGGAGCTTCTCTGAGCACTGTCTCTTCCAGATTCTCATCCTGTCCATGAGTATCGCTGACGATCAGTACCTTCATTTCAGTTCATCCTTTATGGCACGTAATGCTTTTCCCCTGTGGCTGATCTTATTTTTCTCTTTGCCGGAAAGCTCTGCAGAAGTACATCCATATTCCGGCAGGTAGAAGATCGGATCATAGCCGAAGCCGTTCTCTCCCTTCTCCTCATAGCCTATACGGCCTTCCATTGTTCCACGCACTGTTTTTACACTTCCATCCGGAAAAGCCGCTGCAACGGCGCATACGAACCTTGCAGTACGCTTCTCGTCCGAAACTCCGTTCAGTCTCTCTATCAGACTTGCATTTTTGATATGATATGAGGTATCTTCTCCCATATAACGGGCAGAATAAATGCCCGGCTCTTTATTCAGATAGTCAATCTCCAGACCGGAATCATCTGCCAGAGTGATCTCCCCTGTCAATTCACAGATTGTCTTCGCCTTGATCACAGCATTTTCCTCAAAAGTAGAACCATTCTCTACAATATCTGCATGGATTCCCGCTTCTTTCATAGAAACAACCTCTACATCCATATCTGCAAGGATCTCGCGGATTTCTCTCATTTTATCCTGATTTCCGGTAGCAAAAATTATTTTTTTCATAATCCTTTGTATCCTCTTTTTATTTTGATTTTTCGCAATTACAGAAGCACTCAGCTACGGTTTTTCTTCGGTGGGCGCGGCCCAAGGAACTGATAGTAATAGGTCTTAAGCATACCATTATAGATCTTACGGTTTTTATCTGCTTTTCGCCCGATATCGTTCTCCGCTTTCTCATAAGATGTGATCAGATACATGGACCACTTGTCAAGTCTTTCATAGCTTTCCCCGATTTCACGATAAAGCTGAGTTAAATTCTCTTTTTCTTCCAGTCGTTCCCCATAAGGAGGGTTTGTGATGATGAATCCATATGGTTTGGGATGGCGGAGATCTTTTACCGCTCTCTGCTGGAAATGGATCAGCTTGTCCACACCTGCCATTTTTGCATTAGCTCTGGCAGCCTTCAACGCCTCAGGATCAATGTCAAAGCCCTGGATATCTGTTTCAATATTAAGATTTATCCTGTCCTGTGCCTCTTCATTTGCATCATACCAGCATTTTCTCGGAACCAGATGCTTCCATTCCTCAGCAAGGAAGGAACGGTTCATGCCGGGTGCAATATCTGCTGCCATCATTGCTGCTTCAATAGGAAAGGTACCGCTTCCGCAGAAAGGATCTACCAGAATCCTGTCTTTATTCCATGGTGTAAGCATGATCAGAGCAGATGCCAGTGTTTCTGTGATCGGAGCTTTCACTGTCATTTTACGATATCCTCTTTTATGCAGAGATACGCCTGAGGTATCAATACCGATCGTGGCCACATCTTTCATAAATGCCACGCGGATAGGAAAGCTTGCCCCATCCTCTTCAAACCAGGACACCCCGTATACGCCCTTCAGACGCTCTACAATGGCTTTTTTCATAATGGACTGGATATCAGACGGGCTAAAGAGCTTACTCTTCACAGAATTGGCCTTGGCAACCCAGAATTTCCCATCCTTGGGAATATAATTTTCCCATGGCAGGGCTTTTGTCTTTTCAAAAAGCTCGTCAAAGGTTTCTGCCTTTACTTCTGCTACTTTCAGCAGGATTCTTTCTGTGGAACGCAGAAAGATATTGGCATCTGCGATTCCCTGTGCATCTGCCTCGAATGTTACTTTTCCATCCTCTACTTTGGTAATCTCATAGCCCAGATCAAGGATCTCACGTTTCAGCACAGCTTCCATACCGAAATGACATGGAGCGATCAGTTCAAATTTTTCCATTCTTTATCCTTTCTATATGTAGATGGGACTTCCCTATAATTCTATGCTCTTAACAATATTTCCCTCAAAATCCTTAATTGTAAACACACCGTCCTCAAAGATCGCATATGTAGGCGGGTTTCCTTCTTTTGGAATGGAAACAGAACCCGGGTTGAGAAGTACATAGCCTTCTTTCTGCTCTGCTTTCAGTACATGGGTATGTCCATGGATCAGAATATCTCCTTCCTGGATCGGAGGCAGATTATTTTCATTGTAAATATGCCCATGTGTGGCATAAAAGGTTCTTCCATCCAGGTTCAGAATACAGTAGTCTGCCATAACCGGAAACTGCAGGACCATCTGATCGACCTCAGCTTCACAATTCCCACGTACAGCATAAATTTCTTTCTTCATGTCATTAAGCATGGAAATGACCTGTTTGGGAGCATATTCTCTGGGAAGATCATTTCTCGGGCCATGATAGAGCAGATCGCCCAGCAGTACCAGGCGTTCTGCCTTTTCTTCTTTATAGGCATCCAGCATTTTTCTGCAGTAGTATGCAGAACCATGGACATCTGATGCAAACATATATTTCATAGTTTTGTGTCTCCTCTTTTATTGGTATGCCGACAGATTGATTTCTGAAATAACCTGAAGATATACCGGTTCGTATTTTTTCTCTTACACCTTATCATGCTTATGGCGAAATTACAAGATTTCTTCCCCGATATGCTCCAAAACCGCCTATAACAGACCTGGTACAGTACCCAAGCTTTGCAAGCTGCCTTGCAAGCAGAAGGCTTGCCCCGCCCCTGTCGCAGTACAGAACCAGTATTTTCCCTTTTGGAAAGGCTGTATATCCGTCTATTTCTCCATATGGCATGTTTACGGCTCCTTTTACATGACTGTGCATATAAAACTCTTTTTCTCTCAGATCTATGATCAACGTGTCCCTTCGGCCCACATAATAATCCAGCATTTTTGCAGAAATCGTTTCCACCGGAAACATGGCAGACTCCTTTTTGTTATATCATATGATATCAGGAACAGATGTGCCACTGTCTGACAAAAAACAGCCGACACATAAATTGGCTCACAGCAGATCAGGAGGGGCATTTCCCCCTCCTGATCCAATCAATATCTGTCTTCTTCTGAGCTGTAAGACTGGGAAGTTTTATTTTTTGCTTTACTTCTACAATCTGTCTCGTTTTTGCTTTTCACACTGTTTTTTGCATTACCAGCATGGTTCATTTCATTACCATAGCTGTTCTTATCTGAAGTTCCTGTGTAATTTCTGCTGTTTTTACTCTCAGATTCATAGTTTTTTGCCATTATTATTTTCCTCCTGATGAGATTTATCTGCCCGGATCTCCTGATACTCTGCAAAATCCGGTTTTTTTCTTCCACACTTCATCGCTGAAAGTGCTTCACATTGACTATTATCCCAAAAACCGGGGGGAATATTCATCAAAATATGTTGCTTTTTTCACCAAGCTATATTATAATCATAGCTGTAAAAAGAATTTACCCTTCAAAAATTTTTTTTACATAAACCCCTTATTTAATTATTTATACTCCCCTTGAAAGTCCCGGCAGCTCCCCTGCTGGGGCTTTCTCTTTGTATTTATTCGGCTGCGAATCACTTGATAACAATTTCAGAAAAACTGCAAAAAACAGCATCGCCGGTCTCATGATCTGCGATGCTGCTCTGTTTTTTATATTCTTCTTTTCCTATTCATTTTCATATACGCCGGCAAACAGTTTGTTTCTCAACATTTACCAGATTTCAGACTCTACTGCTGCTCTTTCAATAGAAAGACCTTTCATATAGCTGTCCATAAATGCATTGAATCCAGCGACACCTTCCGGTTTTGGATCCAGTGTGCTGCTTTCCTGATCTGCAAACACTTTATTATCAAGGAAGCTTTCCAAAGTCTCACCTTCTTCTTTATTTACCAGATAAGAAGCAAGAAGTGCGATTCCCCAGGCTCCGCCTTCACCTGCAGTAGCCATTACAGATACCGGTGCATTGACAGCATCTGCCAGAATCTGCTGTCCTACGCCTTTTGTCTTGAATAATCCTCCATGGCCAAGAAGACGGTCTACTTTTACATTTTCTTTCTCAAACAGAAGGTTCAGACCTACCCTCATGGCTCCAAGGCATGTATACAGATTGGTTCTCATAAAGTTTGCAAGATTAAATTTGCTCTCAGGAGAACGTACAAATAACGGGCGTCCTTCTTCAAAGCCTGTCATATGCTCGCCTGAGAAATAGCAGTAAGACAGAAGTCCGCCACAGTCCGGATCACCTTCAAGTGCTTTATTATAAAGAGTTCCAAACAGTTTATTCATATCCACTTCCATACCCATAGCCTCTGCAAACTCTTTAAATACATTTACCCAGGCATTCAGGTCAGAGGTACAGTTGTTGGAATGAGCCATAGCTACCAGATGTCCGGACGGAGTGGTAACCATGTCGATTTCTTTATACGGTCTGGAGAGTTCTTTTTCCAGAACGATCATGGCAAATACAGAAGTTCCTGCGGAAACGTTACCTGTACGAACCGCAACACTGTTTGTGGCAACCATACCTGTTCCTGCATCACCTTCCGGAGGGCACATCGGGATTCCTGCTTTCAGTTTACCTGTCACATCCAGAAGTTTCGCACCTTCTTCTGTAAGAACGCCGGCATCTTCCCCTGCAACAAGAGCTTTCGGCATAATGTCACGAAGTTTCCAAGAGAATCCGTAAGGTGCTACCAGTTCATCGAATTTATCAACCATTTCCTGATTATAATCTGCTTTTGTTGTGTCAATCGGGAACATACCCGCCGCATCACCGATTCCAAGAACTCTCTTACCTGTCAGTTTCCAGTGTACATAAGCCTCCAGAGTTGTGATATAGTCAATATCTTTTACATGTTCTTCACCGTTAAGGATCGCCTGATACAGATGAGCAATGCTCCATCTCTGCGGAATGTTGTAGTTGAACAGTTCCATCAATTTCTCGCTGGCTTCTCCTGTAATGTTGTTTCTCCATGTACGGAATGGTACAAGAAGTTCTCCTTCTTTGTTAAATGGCATATATCCATGCATCATGGCGCTGACGCCAAATGCACCTACGGATTCCAGTTCTATGTCATATTTTGCTTTTACATCCTTTGCCATATCCTGATAGCAGTCCTGGATACCTGTCCAGATATCATCCAGACTGTATGTCCAGACACCGTTTTCATAACGGTTTTCCCATTCATGTGCACCGGATGCGATTGGCTGATTTTTGTCATCTACAAGTACTGCTTTGATTCTGGTAGAACCAAACTCAATACCAAGTGCTGTTTTATTTGCAATTATCGCTGCTTTTGCTTCTGCTGTTCCCATTTTTATGTACCTCCCTGTTTCTCTGTTATTTATGATTACAGATCATTCGACAATCTATAATCATATATTGTTTGTACACCAATATTATTGCATTTCTTTTATTGTTTTACCATGGAAATTTTACGGTTTTAACATACTTTTTATTACTTTAAACTTCTCAGGGCTGCCATCCCAGGCAGTTAATTTCAGCCTGATATGGCAGCCTCTGTATTAATTACAAAAATTATTATTTTCTGAATGCAAGTTCATTCCATCTCAGTTCATTCTTAAAATCACGAATATTTGTATCTTTATCAATGTAAACAGCTTCAATACCCATAGCTGCTGCCCAGTCACCCATCTGCTCTGCTGTCAGGTCATAGGAGAATGCTGTATGGTGGGCTCCGCCTGCAAGGATCCATGCTTCTGCACCTGTCTTAAGATTTGGCTGTGGTGTCCAGAATGCACTTCCTACAGGAAGCTTCGGCATCGGTTTCTCAACCTTCTTGCATTCCACATCGTTGATGATCAGACGGAAACGGTCTCCAAGATCGATCAGGGATGTTGCAATACCCGGGCCTGTCTTGCTTGTGAATACAAGTCTTGCAGGATCTTCTCTGTCACCCATGGAAAGCGGGCATACTTTAATGCCGATCTTACCATCTGCGACAGACGGGCATACCTCAAGCATATGAGACTGAAGGATTCCTTCTTTTCCAGGTACAAAGTTATATGTATAGTCTTCCATCATGGAAGTTCCTTTTGCATCTTTTACACCAGCTGTCATGATCTTCATCAGACGAACCATTGCAGCTGTCTTCCAGTCGCCTTCTGCACCGAATCCATAGCCTTTTTCCATAAGTCTCTGGATTGCAAGTCCGGGAAGCTGTTTAAGAGCACCCAGATCTCCAAAGTGTGTAACGATTGCCTGATAATTTTTCTCTTCCAGGAATTTCTCAAATCCGATCTCAATCTGAGCCTGAACTGCTACATGACGTTTAAATTCTTCCGGATCTCTTCCCTCAAGAAGAATATCATATTTGCTGTAGTATTCATCTACCAGCGCATCTACATCACCTTTAGCTACATCTTTTACATAATCAGCAATCTCATTTACAGGATAAGCATCAACTTCCCATCCGAATTTGATCTGTGCTTCTACTTTATCACCTTCTGTAACAGCTACGTTTCTCATGTTATCTGCTACACGACATACGCGGATATGGCTGCTCTCCATGATACCAACTGCTGTACGCATCCAGGAAGCAAGTCTTTCCTGAACATCTTTATCTGCCCAGTGTCCGACAATAACTTTTCTTTCGATTCCCATTCTTGTAACAATATGACCATATTCACGACCGCCATGAGCAGACTGGTTTTCATTCATAAAATCCATATCAATGGTATCATAAGGAATCTCCTCATTAAACTGTGTATGAAGATGGCAAAGCGGTTTTCTGTATTCTTTCAGACCAAGAATCCATGATTTTGCCGGTGAGAAAGTATGCATCCATGTGATAACACCTGCACAGTCCTCATCTGCATTTGCCTCATTAAATGTTTTACGGATCAGTTCGTTTGTGATCAGTGTTGGTTTCCATACTAATTCAAATGGAAGAACACCGCTCTTGTTTAATTCCTCAACAATGATTCTGGAATGCTCAGCAACTTTTCTTAAGCACTCATCTCCGTAAAGATCCTGTGAACCTGTACAAAACCAGAACTTATAGTTTCTTCCTGTTTTCATGATAAAATTCCTCCCGGATTTATTTTTATTTATTTCATTTGTTTACAATATTTTTCTGCATGATCCCCGTATGATCAGTTCCGGATAAATCAGTCTTTCAACCTTACTTTCTTCTTCAGGAACTCCGTTGATCTTCTCAAGTATAAGCTCTGCTGCCATTTCTCCCAGCTTTTCCTGCGGATGAGCTATCGTTGTGATTCCGCTTCCTCGCTGAGCATACAGTGAATTGTCATAACCGGTAATGGAAATATCATCCGGTATCCTGACTCCCATTTTCTCCAGTTCTTCCATAACCTGAACAGCAATCTGATCATTGTAACAAACGATTCCATCCGGAAGCTGTCCGCTCTGTACCATTTCTTTTGCCATCAGTGCAGGTTTTACTTTCCTGTCCTCTGTATGAAACCAGACAACATCATCAGGATCATAGGCAATCCCTGACTCCTGTAAGGCCTTCACATATCCCTTGTGGCGCTCCAGTCCCTGCATATCGTCTGCCTTAAAGAAACCCTTGATCTTTTTATGTCCCAGTTCCAGCAGATATTTTGTTACAAGATAGCCTCCCTGTGCATCATCCATAAGAATATGAGGTTTATCCCTCATTTCTGAATAGATTCCCTGAATAAACACATACGGAATTTCAAATTTATCCAGATTCTGATAAAGATTTCTGTGTTTACAGATCATCTCACTTTTGCTTGGTTCAATGATCAGTCCATCAATATCTTTCTTCAGAAGTTCCTCCAGACATCTGGCCTCTTTCTGTCTGCTGTTTGCTGTGTTTTTCAGGATAATACTGTAACCGCTTTCTGAAAGGACATTATCCATTCCCTGTATCAGTCTCGGAAAAATATAATCAGAAATATATGTGGTCACTACCGCAATATTCTTTGAATTCTTTATATGGCGCATATTCTCAGAGCAATAAGTACCTCTTCCGTGAAATGCCTCTACATATCCGTCCTGCTCCAGGATTCCCAGTGCTTTACGAACTGTATGTCTACTCAGGGAATATTTCTGTGAAAGCTCGTTTTCTGAAGGAAGCTTCTCTCCCGGTCGGATAGCTCCTGACATAATATCACTTCTGAGCTGTTCCATCAGTGAGAAATATTTCGGCTTTCCATTATCTGTCATGTCTTCTTCCCTCCTGTATTTAGGATACAACTTGTACGCACGTACGAACAAGTTGTTTTTTATGCATAAATTATACAAAATATCGAGAGATTTTTCATTAGTTTTTCCCAAAACACCTCGAGGGATAGTGATGTGTGAACAGTAACAGTTCATCCTTTACGAAAGTTACCAATATCCGATTGATTTCAACATCACTTCGACTCAGCTTTTTCTATACCATAACATTCATGGCAAATCCCATGTACCGCCATACGTATTTCTTTATCCAGACGTGAATTACAGGTGATCAGAGTCACCATTCTCTCCCTTTCATCAGGCTCTACTCCTGTGTCATACATGGAATTATTTTTCAATATAGATAATTGTCTCCTGTATGCAGGACTGGATAACTTGTATCCATATTCAAATGCCGGGCTTTGGGAAGATGCCTGTTCCACAGAAAAAATTTTGTACAGAAACTTTCTTTTTGGTGTTGTGATCTCAATTTCAGGACATTTTTTCAGAAATTCAGGCTGTTCATAACGGTTCAGATTTGCAAACATCATATTACCTTCTATATTATGCCCGTAAAGAATACTGTGGGAATCTGTAAAATTCTTTTTTATATCATGTTCCAGAAAAATACATCCAAACAGATCTTCCTCTCCTCTGAAATTATGTTTCAGGTAATATTCATCATCTGCCGCCTGAACTACAGGATAAGAAATATTGGCTCCCGGGACAGTAATCCAGGCAACCGTCTGAGAGTTGATCTTTCTTAAATTTTCCCAGGAAATCCCGAAGGATTCCCTGATTTCATCTGTACAGTTTTTGTTTTTTGATTCAGAAGATCTTCTCTGTTTTTTCCTGCGTTTTTTTTCACTGTTTTTTGTACTACTGTCTTCATCAGTTTTTTTGCCATCTGCCAATAATCCGGCACCTTCTCTGTTCTTCACCCCTGCCATTTGGGAAAGCTCTGCATATTCCTGCCTTGCTGCAAGATTCTGTTCATAACTTTTTATATAGAAGCCGGCACAATATATAAGAAGCCCAATTGCTGCTATGATCATACTTACTGCAAATGTTCTGAGTTTTTTCATTTCCGCGGCATACCCTTTATATTTCTTTTCCCGGAAACAGTTCTTCTGTAGATCACCACACCTCCTGTCAGCAGTCCCATTCCGATAAGTCCAAGAACAGCCATCATTTTAAACGGTCTGACATCTCCTGTTTTAGAACTTCCTGCCATGGAACCACCCTGATAGCTTCCGTATCCACCGGAATATCCACCCGAATTTGCGTAACTGCTGCCTCCGCTTCCGGAAGTCGTGCCTCCATTATTTCCACCATTGTAAGATGCTAACGGTGCTTTCGTCGGTACAGGAGTCATTTTCGGGCAGGTTCCCGGTACAGATGGTGTTGGTGTGGCTTTTGGCTGCTCCGTCGGTTTCGGTACTTCTGTAGGTTTTGGTGTCTCTGTCGGCTTTGGTGTTTCTGTTGGTTTCGGTGTTGCAGACGGTGTTGGTGTGGCAGTCGGTTCTGCTTTTGCTTTCACATATGCCTCCTGCTGTGCAGTAATTTCCGGTGAAATATCACCTCTTGCTTTCGCTGTGTTTACAATTTTTTCAGGCTCTGTGCTTTCTGTTTTAAATACCATTTCATAGCAGACTTCAATTTTATCCATATCTGACAACGATGCTCCTGTCTGAATTACAAATCCTGTATCATCTGCCTCTATTTTGGCATCTTTCAGTTCTATGCCGTTTTTCTTCACAAAAATGCTGTCTTTTACAATGGAAGCCCCTTGGGTTTCCAGTTTATCTTCGATAACAATATTCTGATCTGTGACATCCTCACGCAGTTGTCTTACTGTCAGCTTATAGTATCCTTTCTCACCGGACGCATACTCTTTCTTATCTGATTCCTTCACAATTTCCAGAATCGGACTGTGTACCTCTGTCTCTGTTTCCCCGGTTGCAGGTATCTTTTCACTGCTGTCTGCAACTGCAGTATTGTGCACTTTCTGTCCTGCCAGGGCTGCATCAATCACTGCTGCCTGATATTCCACGATCATACTTTTCTGTTCCTGACAGTCCAGAGGATTATACATTACCTGCTCAAAAAGACCGCCTTTATCATTATCGCAGATACTATATCTGCTGTCCCTGACCAGTGTCCTGCCTGTTGACATCAGGAAAGTATTATCATCATTGATCTGTACATCAGCATCTGCCACATTTCCTTTCTCATCCATCAGAATCACCGAATCCTTCAGAAGACGTACTCCCTGAGTATCGATCACATCCTGCAGAGTAACATTACGCGCCACACATCCGGTCTGCTCCTGTGTCAGGACAATGCGGTATGTAATAATATCACCATATTTGTAAAATGGTTTGTCCGTCGTCTTCTCTACGTTAAGAACAGGCGAGTTCACCCAGATTTTTGAGGAGTCCTTTACTTTCTGTGCATTATCTGCATACGCCTGTGCTGTATTTACAATCTCCATCCCATTTACGCTTTCCTGCGCAGTACAGCGGAAATTAACAGTCACAGGTGTCTGATACGGAAGATCTGAAATCGTCACGATCCATCCGGTTCCCTGACGTGTAACCTGACAGCTGACCGGTTTTTCCACTGTTTCTTTATAATTTTCCGGATTCAGCTGATTTCCTGCATCATCAGTTCCTGCCACCGGATTCTGAATAACAGCCGGAACACCGCTTACAGTAACAGCATCTTCAGCTCCGTCCAGAGCCAGCCCTTCAGGAAGGGAAAGATCACTGATCACAAGATTTCTTGCGATAGATCCCTTCTGAAGATTATTAACCGTAACCTGATAATTCACCTGTTCTCCTACCCGAAATTCATTTTCCGCACGTCCGTCCCCGGCTGCCAGATATGGATTCTGAAAACTTTTCTCAATAGAAAGAACTGCTGTATTTACATACACTTCTGCGTCATCCTGTGAAACAGGGGCATTCTGCGCCTGCACATTGGCAACATTAATGCTTTCCATTCCATTTGCCGCTTCCGCAACTGTGCAAAGGAAAGAAATCATAACCGGAGTATTTGCCGGAAGATCTGAAATGTTCAGTCTCCATCCGCTTCCCTCCTGAAGAAATTCATAATTCACCGGTTTCTCTGATGTCTCATTATAAAATTCCGGATTGAGCTGGTTCAAAACATCTTTGGTCCCTGCTGTCAGCTGCGTAATATTCTGTGGGATTCCGCTTACCGATACATCCTCTGCCGATGAAAGCGCAAGTCCTGCCGGCATACCGGTATCCCAGACAGTTACGTTCCGGGCCACTGTACCTGCTTTTTTATTCTCCACCACCACATTGTACTGTACCTGTTCTCCGACCTGCCATTCATAATGATCTGCAGATTTCTCAATCCAGAATTCTCCTGAATTTACATATACTTCTGCATCATCAGATCTCTCATCTGTATTAGCAGCTTTTACAGTTGCTGCATTTACGCTTTCGTGTCCATTTGCCTCTTCCTGTGCGATACAATGGAAAATAATCGTTACAGGCTGACTGTATGGCACATAAGAACAATAAAAGGAAAATCCGTTCTCATCTGCATTCAACTGAGAATCCACAGATCGCGCTTCATATGCCTGTCCTGTTTTCTTATCCGGTACGGGATAGTTTACCTGTTGCTGAACTCCCAGTACTTCCATGCTCTGTGCACCACCTGCCAGAACCAGTCCCTGCGGCAGAACAATATCAGTAATAGTTACATCTTTTGCAATTGTTCCTGCCGTTACATTATTCACCACGATCCGGTAAGCTACCTGCTCTCCTGCCTGCCATTCATATTTGTCTGCTGTTTTATCAATTTCAAGCTGTGGACTGTTCGGCCATACTTCTGCCATATCCTTTCTGGATTCCTGTTCTCCTGTCTCAGGATTGATCAGATTATCCGCTGTTGCAGTCACAATATTTTCCCATTCCTGTCCATTGGAATCCGCAGATGCCTGACATTTAAAACGGATTGTGATCGTCTCCCCATACTTCAGGGACGGACACTCTGCTTTCCATCCATTTTCTCCCTGTCCGGTAAGCGTACAGTTCTCGCCTCCCTGACTTGTCTCTACAGCATACTGCCCTTCCAGAAACTGCAGACATGATGGAAGCTCGTCTGTAATAACAACATTTACTGCTTTTACATCCTGTTTTGTCTGAGAAACCAGAACCTCATAATCTATGATATCTCCCGTTTTCCATTCATACTGAGAAGTATTTTTCTTTACTTCCAGTTCCGGTGGAATCACACCCTTTACCCACACTGTTTCCGTATCCATTGTATCTCCGCTTCCGTTTGTACGTTCATAACTCATGGATGCATGGTTTGGTACAAGAATACTGTATCCATCCTCTGCAAGGTATTTTGAAATGTTAATTTCTGATTCCGGTCTCTGGCGTACTTTTAAAGTAAATGTGTAAGTCTGATTATCTGTAAATGCTTCATCCTGAAGGCTCTCTGCTTTGGCCCTGCAGGTCACTTTCTGTCCTTCAACAGCAACATCAAACCAGTCTGTCACTGTCTGCCCTGCATCATTCACAATACTGACTTTTGATGCATCCTCTATAGTAAGACAATCCTCAAGTATATCCTGTACCACAAAGGATTTCAGTCTATTGGGTGTCACCTCCGCCCGGATCATATACTGGAATTCCTGTCCCTGACGAATGCCAAAAGGTTTTTCTTTTGATGTGGCAGCTGCCTGTTCCCATGTACAGTTTGCCTCTCCCACACGTTTCTCAGGCGCTTTTTTCATCTCAACATCACCGAAACAATAGGATGTAAAATCAAAATATGCATATGCTTTACAGTATTTCTGTCCTTTAAAGTTCGGACAATAACTGTTGCCTGATGGATCCAGATATTTATTTCTTGTAATCTCTGCCCATCTTTCCTGAGAACCGGCTTTTGCAATGGCATCTTCACGACTTTTATCCCATTTATCCAGTCTGAACTGATGACAGAATTCTACCGTAAAATTATCTGTATTATAAAAAAGATTCAGCCATCCTCTCGGATCATCCGGCTCAACGGAACCAAGGGGTGAGCTTACAGAATTCCCATCTACCGTCAGATAATCATTGTTTTTCAGAACATATGCATTATCCAGACTGCTGTCTGACGGAATACGGACTCCCTGTCCCGCATCAATATCACGTATGGTTCCATGGCCACTGATCGGCAGTGTTTCTTCTGTTCCATGCTTCAGAAACTGAAACTTAACCTTTGCGTATCCTACAGAATAAATAAATACACCGATACTGTTTTTGGAAAAGCCAACCATTGGATAAGCTTCATTATCTTTCCATGCAAACGTAGCTCCGCCTTTATTCTGAACAATCGATTCTGCAGTGCGCAGATCATAACGGGGTTCTGCATTCTCTACTCCCACAAGAATGAGTCTGACATCAACAATATTTCCATTTCCATCTTTTCCTACATTGTTATAACGCATCCCTGCGCTTCCGGCTTTATAGTCCGCTCCTACACGAACGCACTCTGTGTCACGTTCGCTTTTTCCATTGTCTGAAAAAGCTTCCCTGTCCAGATTATCACACCCAAAAGATTCATATGTGGTAATTCCGGGCTGAAACTTCATGTTAAAGCGATAACCATAATCTACCACCTTGTCACTGTCCCATGTTTCTACAGTTAACGGTGCCGCCTGAGTTTCGCAGACAGGCACAAGCCCCAGAATTGCCTGCAGAATAAAAAGTATTGCAAGCAGCAAAGCTCCAAGGCGTTCTTTCAGTTTGAAATTGTGTTTCATTTTCCGTCTCCTTTCCGAACAAAAAATATAAAAATGAATGTGGGATTTTTCCCTGCACCTGGCAGGATTAAAGAATAGAAATAAGTTGAGATTGTATGATTATAAATATTCAAGGGGAATTAATATCGTGAAACAAGAACGTTTACACTTAAGATTTTTAAGATTCTGCGCAGGGTTTCTTTTCTGAAACCCTGCACAGATTTTCATTGATCATTTCTTTTCTTCAGCCATGAAAGAAAATAAAGAATAATTGCAAGAATAATAAAAAACGGAATCGCAACTCCGATTATCAGTATCAGTAAAACAATTATAACAGCCGCCGCTGCAATAACAACAGCCCTGCCATGCCAGGTAGAAAGATCAATTACTTTTTTCCATCTTTTCTCCTGCTGATGAGGAAGCTCTGTCTCATTGCCATAACTACTTCCGTAAGAAGAATACTCTCCGTAATCTTCCTGTGTACTTCCATCATCTGTATCGATCAGAGTTTTTGCTATCAGATGCGGGTCTCCCAGTTCCTGCAGTACTTCCTGCTCTGAACGTCCGCCACGTACCTGAGACTGTATATAATCTTCATAATACCTGATATGTGCTGCTGCTTTGCCCTCCTGCATCTGACCGGCAAGCTGGCTTCTCAGGATTTCCAAAAATTCTTTTCTGTTCATCTTCTACACTCCATTTTGCCAGAAATACATGTCAAAACTCTACTGCTCGCTCCGTTATCAGTAACGTTCGTACTCTTATTTTACCATATATACCGCAGGTAGCAACTAATATAATCATAAACTTTTTATGAAATTCTTATAAACACATATATCGTTTTGGAAATAACACTGCAAATCCACTCGGATTCTCCTGCTTTCGTCATTTTCCGGAAATTTTTGCATACATCTCCGGTCTGCGGTCTCTGAAAAGTCCCCAGTTCAGTCTGTCTGCCTTTAATGTATCCAGGTCAAAAGTGCTTACAAGCACCCCCTCTTCCCCTCCGGGCAGTTCTGCACAGAGAGCACCTGTGTTGTCTGTGATAAAAGAAGAGCCGTAAAAATTAAGAGCAGATTTCTGCATTCCGTTTTCCGGACATGGCTCTACTGTTTCCTCACCGATTCTGTTGGCAGCGATCACAGGAATCAGGTTGGAGGCAGCGTGTCCCTGCATACATCTTCTCCAGTGTTCCATGCTGTCACATTCCAGGATGGGTTCACTGCCGATGGCAGTGGGATAAAAGAGAAGCTCTGCTCCCTGCAGTGCCATACATCTTGCCGTTTCCGGGAACCACTGATCCCAGCAGATTCCAACTCCAATGGTTCCAAATCTGGTATCAAAAACCTTAAAGCCGGTATCTCCCGGTGTGAAATAGAATTTTTCCTGATAATAATGGTCATCCGGAATATGTGTTTTCCGGTAAACGCCGAGATTCTTCCCATCTGCATCCAGAACCGCAACGCTGTTATAGGTATTATTGACCTCTTTTTCATAAAAACTGACCGGGATCACAATCCCCAGCTCTGCCGCTACCCTGCTGAAATGACGCACTGCAGGGTTTTCCTCTGCAGTCTGCGCATATTCATAATACTCATATCTGCGCTCCTGGCAGAAATAGGGCCGTTCAAAAAGCTCCGGAAGAAGAACAATCTCAGCTCCCTTTGCTGCTGCCTGACGCACCAGTTCCTCTGCATGGGCAATATTTTTCTCCACACTTTTACAGCATTTCATCTGAACTGCTGCCACTGTTACATTTCTCATCCTGTCTGTTCCTCCTGCTCCTGTTTACATAAGTAAGTTTTTTCATAACTTTCAGGTATAACCCTCAAACACATGACTCTCAAAGTTTTCTGCATCAGGGTCAGATATTTTTTCCGGGAATCTGCTGGGTGATACAGTGAATATTTCCACCGCCAACAATGATGGCTCTGGCATCAATGGGATAAATTCTTCTCTCTGGAAAACACTTCTGCAGAATCTCCACTGCCCTTTTGTCATTTTCATCCCCAAACTGAGGAAGAATAATTCCTCCATTGGAAATATAAAAATTCACGTAACTGGCGGCCATCCGTTCTCCGGTTTCCCGTTCGTCCTCTCCCTCTTCAAACACAAAACCATCCACATCTTCCCGGGTAAGGCAGACCGGTTTCTGAGGAATCGGAAGCTTATGAATCTTAAATTTTCTGCCTTTTGCATCTGTTTCCTGTTCCAGCACCTTCAGATCAGCCAGAGACATGGCATACTGCGGATCTGTCTCATCCTCTGTCCATGCAAGCACAACCTCTCCGGGCCTTACAAAAGCGCACACGTTATCCACGTGCTCATTGGTTTCATCCTGATAGATTCCACATGGAAGCCAGATAATCTTGTGGACACCGAGCCAGTACTTCAACTGTTCCTCTATCTGTTCCCTGCTCATCTGAGGATTGCGTCCCTGACTCAGAAGACAGGCCTCTGTAACAATCAGAGTCCCCTCTCCGTCAGAATGGATGGAACCGCCCTCCAGCACAAAAGGTCTGGCATCCAGACATGGACAACCAAGAGTCCTGCAGATAAAGGCAGCCACCCTGTCATCCTTTTCCCAGTTCTGGTAAAGCCCGTCAAAGGTACCTCCCCAGGCATTAAACTGCCAGTCAACTCCACAGACCGCCCCTTTCTCATCCAGAACCATGGTTGCTCCCACATCTCTGGCCCAGGCGTCATCTGTCTCGCATTCCAGCAAAGTCACACCGGAAACATTCCCAAGCTGATTCTTTGCATTCTCCATCTGAGCTTTGGAAACCAGCATATACACCTTTTCGCTCACTCCAATAGCCTCTGCAACTTTCACAAATGCTTTCTGTGCTTCCCTTGCCCCATAATTCCAGGAACCGGGACGTTCCGGCCAGATCATCACACATCCCTCATGAGGCTCAAATTCTCCGGGCATACGATATTTTGTTCTGTTCTTCTCTGTAACTTCCATGTCTGTCTCCTTTTCTTTGATAGCCCGGCAGATATCAGGAAAGCCGGCTCTTAAAGTCTTCGTATCCGAAATGTCTGATAACCTCACACTCTCCGTCCTCATGCATAACCGCAATATCCGGCAGCGGCATACCGTTAAATGTATTATTCTTCACCATAGAATAAATCGCCATATCCATAAAATACAGCTTGTCCCCGATCCGGATCTCTCTGTCAAAGGAATAATCTCCGATCACATCTCCTGCCAGGCAGGTGCAGGAAGATAAGCGGTAGGTATATGCCTTCTCCCCTGCTTCCCCGCTGTCCTTAAGAGGCGGACGATAGGGCATCTCCAGCACATCCGGCATATGGCAGGCTGCAGAAGCATCCAAAATCAGCGTTCTGATCTCATTTTCCACAATGTCCATAACCTCTGTCACCAGATATCCGGCATTCAGGGCAACAGCCTCCCCGGGCTCCAGATAAATATCCAGATCATAGGTTTCCTTCATATGCCGAATACATTTTTCCAGGAGCTTTACATCATAATCCTCTCTGGTAATATGATGTCCGCCGCCCATATTCAGCCAGGAAACCTCAGACAGAAATTCTCCAAACTTCTCCTCTACCGCCTGCAATGTTTTCTCCAGGTCATCCGCATTTTGTTCGCAGAGCGTATGAAAATGCAGTCCGTCGATCCATTTCAGACATTCCCCGTCAAAGTTCTCTCTGGTAACCCCCAGCCTTGAACCCGGCGCACAGGGATCATAGATCGCATGATCCCCCTGAGTGGAGCATTCCGGATTAATACGGAGTCCCAGACTGGCTCCGGTACACACTTCTTTAAATTTCTTCAGCTGTGCTGTGGAATTAAAGATAATATGGTCACAGATACGATCCAGTTCCTCTATATCTTCTGTACGGTAAGCAGGGGAAAAAACATGATTCTCTTTCCCCATCTCTTCATATCCAAGCCTTGCCTCAAACAGACCGCTGGCAGTGGTACCTGCCAGATATTTTCCAATCATGGGATACAGAGCAAAGCCGGAAAACGCTTTCTGCGCCAGAAGGATCTTACACCCGGTATCCTCCTGGACTTTTTTCAAAATCTCCAGATTCTCCCGCATCTTCTTCTCATCGATCACATAGCAGGGAGTTTGCAGTTGATCAATCTTCATTGGCTTTCCAGACCTTTACCAGTTCAGGATCTTCGCAGACTTTCCATGGAAGTCCCCATTTGTTCAGTGCTTCCATATATGGATCCGGATCAAATTCTTCCACATTAAATACACCCGGCTTCTTCCACTGTCCGGTCACTACCATCATGGAACCGATCATAGCCGGAACACCTGTTGTATAGGAGATTGCCTGGGATTCCACCTCTTTATAGCATTCCTGATGATCACATACATTATAAATATAAATACTTTTCTCTTTTCCGTCCTTAACACCTGTGAAAATACAGCCGATATTTGTTTTACCCACTGTTCTCGGACCCAGAGATGCAGGATCCGGCAGAAGAGCTTTCAAAAACTGGATCGGCACGATCTCCTGTCCATTAAATTCCACAGGTGCGGTAGAAAGCATTCCCACATTTTCCAGACATTTCATATGTGTCAGATAGCTCTGTCCGAATGTCATAAAGAAACGGATCCTCTGTACTCCCGGAATATTTTTTGCCAGTGATTCAATCTCTTCATGATGAAGAAGATACATATCCTTCTTTCCTACCTCAGGGAAATCGTAGACAGATTTAAATTCCATAGGCTCTGTTTCTACCCAATGTCCGTCTTCCCAGTAGGAACCATTTGCGGAAACCTCTCGAAGATTGATCTCCGGGTTAAAGTTTGTGGCAAAAGGATATCCATGATCACCGCCGTTACAGTCCAGAATGTCAATGGTATGGATTTCATCAAAATAATGCTTCAAGGCATAGGCACTGAATACACTGGTAACACCCGGATCAAAACCGGTTCCCAGAAGAGCAGTCAGTCCTGCTTCCTTAAATTTCTCATCATAAGCCCACTGCCAGGAATAATCGAAATATGCAGTAAAGCCTTTTTCTTTACATCTCTTTTCGTAGATTGCACGCCATGTGGGATCTTCTGTATCCTCTGCTTCATAATTGGCAGTATCAATATAATCCGCACCGGCTTCCAGACATGCATCCATGATGGTAAGATCCTGATATGGAAGTGCCACATTCAGGACAGCATCCGGCTTATAGGCTCTGATCAATTCTGCGACCTCTGCTGCATTATCCGCATCTACCTTTGCTGTCTCAATTTTTGTCTTCGTTGTACTTTCAATCTTCTCTTTGAGTGCATCGCATTTTTCCTTTGTCCTGCTTGCGATCATAATCTCTGTAAAAACATCGCTGTTCTGACAGCATTTGCGAATTGCCACTGAAGCTACCCCACCACATCCGATTACCAATAATCTGCTCATAAACTGTTTTCCTCCTCTTCCAGTAAATCTTCTACATATTTTGGAAGCATAAATGCTCCTCTGTGAAGATTTGTTGTATAATACCATGTTTCTATATTAAGATTATCAAACCTCTCCGGCCTGAAATCTTCCAGTGGATGATATTTCTTTGATGCAAATCCAAAAAGCCAGTATCCCGAGGGACAGGTAGGGATATGTGCCTGATAAACCCTGCTCACCGGAAATGACCGGAAAACCTTTCTGTGCATCTTTCTGCATTCCACCTCATCCTCATCATAAAAAGGACTTCCATGCTGATAAACCATGATTCCGTCATCTCTGAGAGCCTTATAACAGCTTCCGTAGAATTCCTTTGTAAAAAGTCCCTCTGTATGTCCCAGCGGATCTGTGGAATCATTGATGATCAGGTCATATCTGGCCTTTTTATTCCGCAGGAACCGAAGGCCGTCTTCATAATAAATGTTGACTCTCTCATCCTTCAGTCCCTGGGCAATATCCGGAAACATCTCCGCACATACATCCACAAACATTTTATCGGATTCCACCACATCAATGCTCTCAATCTGTGGATAATGGATCAGTTCTCTGGCAACTCCACCGTCACCGCCGCCGATGATCAGAACATTTTTTACATTGGGATGTACTGTCATTGGCACATGCGTGACCATTTCATCATAAATAAATTCATCTTTATCAGAGAATACGATCTCACCGTCCAGAGCCACAAATCTTCCAAATTCTTCAGACTCAAACACATCGATTCTCTGAAATTCACTTTCCCCTGAAAATAACTGTCGGTTAATCCGGACAGAAAGCTTTACATTTCCTGTATGGAACTCAGAATACCATAATTCCATGATCAGATACCCCCTTTCAGGACCTGAAGATGTTCTACCTTCGGATCCTCCATTCCCTGCATGGAACAGCCTTTGTCTCTTGCATAAAGAATGTATTCTACAATTTCCTGTGTCACCATTTCTCCAGGAGCAAGAATCGGGATTCCCGGAGGATAACACATAACAAATTCACCGCTGATCCTGCCTGCCGCCTGTTCCATGGGCAGAGATTCTTTCTCCGCATAAAATGCCTGCTGTGGAGACGCCACCACTGCAGGTGCGATATATTCCCCGGAAAGCATACCTGTGCTGTCCTTCTTATACAGACGTTCAATATCAGCCAATGCCCCTACCAGCCTCTCAATATCCTGAAGCCTGTCTCCAATGGAAATGTAAGCCAGAATATTACAGATATCTCCAAACTCGATCTGAATATCATATTCATCTCTGAGAAGATCATAAACTTCAATACCTGCCAGCCCATTTCCCAGTGTATAAATGGAGAGTTTTGTAACATCAAAATCAAAAACACTGGTTCCATTGATCAGATCCATACCATATGCATAATAACCGCCGATCTCATTGATCTCCTCTCTGGCATACTGCGCCATCCCTGCAACCTTTTCAAAGGATTCCTCTCCCCTGAGTGCCAGATTTCTTCTGGAGATATCCAGACTGGACAACAGAAGATAAGAAGCGCTTGTGGTCTGAGTCAGATTGATGATCTGGCGCACTTTCTCTGCATTCATACTCTTATTCAAAAGCAGCAGCGAACTCTGTGTCAGACTTCCGCCGGATTTGTGCATGGAAACTGCCGCCATGTCAGCACCTGCCGCCATTCCGGATACAGGAAGGTTTCTGCCGAAATAAAGATGGGTTCCATGAGCCTCATCTGCCAGCACCTTCATTCCTCTTGCATGAGCCTTCTTTACGATAGTCCGCAGATCCGAACAGATTCCATAATAGGTAGGGTTATTTACAAGAACTGCCACCGCATCCGGATTCTCATCCATAGCCTTCTCCACCTGACTGACTTCCATGCCAAGGGAAATGCCCAGCTGCGCATTCACCTCCGGGTTTACATAAACCGGAATTGCACCACACAGTACCAGGGCATTGATGGCACTTTTATGTACATTCCGCGGCAGAATGATCTTATCCCCTGCCTTGCAGACAGACAGGATCATGCTCTGCACTGCAGATGTGGTTCCTCCTACCATAAGGAATGCATGCGCTGCGCCAAAAGCATCTGCTGCAAGCTCCTCCGCTTCTCTGATCACCGAAACCGGGTGGCAGAGATTGTCCAGCGGCTTCATAGAATTAACATCCAGCCCCACACATTTCTCTCCCAGCAACTGTGCAAGCTCCGGATTTCCTCTTCCTCTTTTATGTCCCGGCACATCAAAGGGAACGACTCTCTTCTTTCGGAAACGTTCCAGTGCTTCATATATGGGCGCATGCTGTTGTCTTTCATAATCCATTTGACATGTTCCTCTTTTCCTGTCGTCATGTACCGGCAAATACAGTTCTATCATTCAGCAATTGTATACTGCCTCAAACCGGCACAATGATTCAATTATTTCTATATATATTTGCTATATCTGCACAAAAAAAGAAGCAGATAAGTTCATTCACCATCTGCTTCTCTCATGATCTATAGAATTTCTCAGGCTCTGTCTCTTTATATACTGACCGGATTTCCCGTATAAATCCGTCTGTATCCTGTGCCTGTTCCCGTATTCTGAAATATTCATGACTGCTGTCGTCTTCAATCGCTGGCAAATATATGCTATGCTCTTATTGACCGTTTCACAAGATGATGTGTGCTTACGCACTGATTATTATAAAGTAATCAACTTATAAAATTTGAGCTTCTAACTCAATCAATAATGTGGTGTCTCCCACCCGGCAACTGCCCCGCCTGTCCGTATGGCTTAACATTCAGAAACTGTCTCTGAATGTGAGCAAATATTTGCATGAAAACGATAGTGTCTTTTCATACTAAAGATGAGAATAACATATCTTCTGAACTGTTGTCAATTCCATTTTCCATATTTTGCACTAGAGCGTGTCTGAAAAAGGCTTTCTGCAAGATGTGCGTCACAATTTGTGGGATATTTTGCCCGGATGAGGGCGCCGTAGCGGGCTACGGCAACTGAATTCGGGTGAAATATCCCGCAAAGTGGGGGCGTGCAGATTGCGGGAATGATTTTTCAGACACGCTCTAGCTTTACCCGCTTTTTATATTTTCTTCATTTATCAGGGAAAACTATGTCTATTTTTTAACAATTTCTTTCCTTGAGAAAACGTATTTTCTTTCATTACCAGGGATTACGATTCTCTTCTCTTATCAATTTGCACAACTTTTATCCAGTTTACTCACATTTTTTGACGTTTCAACAAAAATTTTCTTGACATTTTTTTCTCAAAATGATATATTGTATTCATCAATTGAAAGAACCTTCGAGTACTGACGGAAAGAGTGGAGTGCAAACCACGTGGAGTCGGAGGTTTGTGGGAGCCGACCGTCTGGGCAGTATTTGAAATATTCAGATACTGGCCTTTTTTTATAACTTTCAGGGCAGAAATCAGGAATACCAGGCAGACCGGCCAATACTTCTTTCAATTAATAATTGTTGCTGATCGCGGAGTGAACAGCAACAGAAGTTTTTCATGTTATGCGGAAACGAAAGGAGAAAAACAATTATGGGATTCAAATCAGACATTGAAATTGCACAGGAATGCGAGATGCTTCCAATTACTCAGATCGCAGAGAAAGCAGGTATTGACGACAAATATCTGGAGCAGTACGGAAAATACAAAGCAAAAATCGACTACAATCTTCTGAAAGAAAGTGATAAGAAGGATGGAAAATTAATCCTCGTTACAGCTATCAACCCAACTCCAGCAGGAGAAGGTAAAACTACTACTACTGTAGGTCTTGCAGATGGTATGCAGAGACTTGGCAAGAGTGTTATGGTAGCTCTTCGTGAGCCATCCTTAGGACCGGTATTCGGTGTAAAAGGTGGTGCAGCAGGCGGCGGATATGCACAGGTTGTTCCTATGGAAGATATTAACCTTCACTTCACAGGTGACTTCCATGCCATTGGCGCAGCTAACAACTTACTGGCAGCTATGATCGATAACCATATCTTCCAGGGCAATGCATTAAACATCGACCCACGTAAGATCACATGGAGAAGATGTGTAGATATGAACGACCGTCAGCTTCGTAACGTAGTAGATGGTCTTGGCGGAAAGACAAACGGTATGCCTCGTGAAGACGGATACGACATCACAGTTGCATCTGAAATCATGGCAGTTCTCTGTCTTGCAAGCGACATCAAAGACCTGAAAGAAAGATTATCCAAGATCATCATCGGATATACATACGGAAAAGTTTCCGAGCAGAAACCTGTAACAGCAGGTGACCTTCACGCAGAAGGCGCTATGACAGCCCTGTTAAAAGATGCTCTGAAACCAAACCTTGTACAGACTCTGGAACACGTTCCTGCAATCGTACATGGCGGACCATTCGCAAACATCGCTCATGGATGTAACTCTGTAACAGCTACAAAGATGGCTATGAAGCTTGCTGATTATGCAATCACAGAAGCTGGTTTCGGTGCTGACCTTGGTGCTGAGAAATTCCTTGATATCAAATGCCGTATGGCTGGTTTAAAACCAAGCGCAGTTGTAATCGTAGCTACAGTACGTGCCCTGAAATACAACGGCGGCGTTGCTAAAGCTGACCTTAACAATGAAAACCTGGAAGCTCTTGAAAAAGGTATCCCGAACCTGTTAAAACACGTTTCCAACATCAAAAACGTATACAAACTTCCATGTGTTGTTGCTATCAACGCATTCCCTACAGATACAAAAGCAGAGCTTGACTTTGTAGAAGCTAAATGTAAAGAACTGGGCGTTAACGTTGCTCTTTCTGAAGTATGGGCAAAAGGCGGCGAAGGCGGAATCAAACTTGCAGAAGAAGTTATCCGTCTTGTTGAAGAACCAAACGACTTCTCCTATGCATATGAACTGGAAGGTTCTATCGAAGACAAACTGAACCAGATCGTTCAGAAAGTATATGGCGGTAAGAAAGTAGTTCTGACAGCTAACGCTCAGAAACAGGCGAAACAGTTAGAAGCTCTTGGCTTTGGCAACTGCCCGATCTGTGTAGCTAAGACACAGTACAGCTTAACAGATGACCAGACTAAACTGGGTGCTCCTACTGACTTCGAAGTTACAGTACGTAACCTGAAGATTTCCGCTGGTGCAGGATTCATCGTAGCTCTTACAGGCGAGATCATGACAATGCCAGGTCTTCCTAAAGTTCCGGCTGCTGAGAGAATCGACGTAGACGAGACAGGTAAGATCACAGGTCTGTTCTAATCCGGTTGAAATCAATCGAATAATTCAAAAATATAAAAATCATATTTATATATGATATGTGTCCAGACGATTTTACAGGCGGGAAGATTTTCCCGCCTGTTTTTTTCTTTATTTTTTTATAAGATAATCTTTTCCGGAAATACCAGGTTCCGTCATATGGATCGGATCCAGAATGCGATTAAGTTCATCCTCGTCCATAAGCTTTTCTTTCAGAATCAGACTTCTTACAGATTCGCCTGTCTTAATTGCCTTTTTTGCAATATCCGCAGCCTTCTGATATCCAAGATGGGGGCTGATTGCAGTGATAATACCTACACTGTTTTCTACCAGATAACGGCATCTTTCTTCATTTGCCGTAATTCCTACAATACAATTATCTACCAATGTCTGGACTGCATAGCCAAGAGTATCGATAGACTGAAACATGCAATAGAAAATAATCGGCTCAAACGCATTTAATTCCAGCTGACCAGCCTCTGCAGCCATGGTAATGGTAACATCATTACCAATAATATTAAAAGCAACCTGATTCACTACTTCAGGAATAACCGGATTAACTTTACCTGGCATAATAGAGGAACCATTCTGTTTTGCCGGAAGATTAATCTCCCCAAAACCAGTACGTGGACCGGAGGACATCAGACGGAGATCATTTGACATTTTGGAAAGAGTTACCGCACATGCTTTCACAGCACCGGAAACAGCTACAAATGGATCCAGATTCTGAGTGGAATCAATCAGATCAAAAGCCTGTATAAAGTCCATTCCCGATATTTCAGTGAGATTTGGAACAATTCTTCTCAGATAGCCCTCATCTGCATTAATTCCTGTTCCAATAGCAGTACCTCCCATATTAAGAGTCCGCATTTCATCCATTGCTTTATCCATTCTGTGGATATCACGCATGATTGCTACCGAATATGCCTTAAATTCCTGTCCCAGACGAATTGGTACTGCATCCTGCATCTGTGTACGCCCCATTTTTATTATGTGATCAAACTCTGTAGCTTTTTCATTAAGAGCATCATAGAGGCGAAGAAGCTGTTTTTTCAGATTCTGCAACAAACGAAGAGAAGTCATTTTACCGGCAGTAGGAATCACGTCATTGGTAGACTGTCCACAATTCACATCATCGTTAGGATTTATAATTGTATAATCGCCCTTTTTTCCTCCCAGTATCTCAATCGCGCGATTTGCAATTACTTCATTGGCATTCATATTTAAAGATGTGCCAGCTCCTCCCTGAACAGGATCCACAATAAATTCATTATGGAATTTTCCTGAAACAATTTCATCACATGCCTGGACAATCGCCTGTGCTTTTTTCTTCTCAAGAAGCCCCACCTCACAATTGGTTATCGCTGCTGCTTTTTTTATGTATGCAAGACTGTTAATAATTTCCGGATGCATATTCAGCCCCGTAATGTGGAAATTTTCAGCCGCACGTAAGGATTGTACTCCATAATATACATCTTCCGGAATATCCTTTACACCAATAGAATCCCTTTCTACACGATAGTCTGTTTTTTTCATAGTTATTCGCCCTCCCATGTATTTGCCCTCATTATATATCTCTGCTATAATATAATCAAATACATATATTTTTATAAAATATATAGTGTTTAAGTTATATATCGGAGGAGTTTATATGTTTCAGGGAATGGAATACATCTATGAGGTCTACAAGGAAAAAAGCTTTTCCAAAGCTGCTGCTGCTCTTTTCATTTCGCAGCCTTCTTTAAGCGCCAATGTAAAACGTGTGGAAAACCGTATTGGCTATCCTATTTTTGATCGAAGTACCAAACCTTTGCAGTTAACTGAAGTTGGAAAACATTATATACAGGCTGTTGAAAAAGTCATGGATATTGAAAATAATCTCGAAAACTACCTACTGGATCTGGGAAATCTCAAAACAGGAACTCTTAATGTAGGTGGCAGTAACTTTTTTTCTTCGTGGATTCTGCCTCCCCTTATTGCTGATTTTTCCCAAAAATTCCCCCATGTTCAAATTTCTCTTGTAGAAGAAAGTACAGCAAAGCTATCCCAGTTTCTCCAGGCCGGAAAGTTAGATCTGGTGATTGATAACTGTATTCTGGATAACCAGATTTTTGAACGTTATATCTACCAGAAAGAACAACTTCTTCTTGCAGTTCCCAAAAATTATTCAATCAATACCAGACTGCAGAAATATCAGATTCCTATTGAGGAAATCCGGAACGGGCAGTTCCGTTCTTCTCATATTCCTTCTGTTCCATTAAACAAATTCGAGAACGAACCATTTATTATTCTTCGTTCAGATAATGATACCGGTAAGCGTGCACTTACCATTTGTCAGGAAAATCACTTTTCGCCTTCTGTAGTATTTCGCCTGGATCAGCAGATGACTGCCTATAATATTGCATGTTTGGGAATGGGTATCACTTTCATCGGGGATCTTCTGCTCTCCAGAGTTCCAACAAATTCAGAACTTGTTTTTTATAAGCTGCCCGGTCAGAGCAGTAAACGCACTGTGTTTTTTTACTGGAAGAAAGGCCGCTATATCAGCAGAGCCATGGAAGAATTCCTGAAGCTGCCCTTTTCCTGATATGTCATAATCAAATAGGCTATGGTGATTGGTCATCATCAGATGTACGTCAAAATGGGGTTGTTGTGCTAAATAAGCACAACAACCCCAGTATGTCAGGCAGATATTCGATTAGAACAATGGCTTCATCGCCGGATACAGAGTTCTGAACTTCTGATATCTCTCTTCATATTTTGCAACCAGTTCAGGATCCGGTTCTACTGTATCAACAACTTTGGCAAATTTCTTACCGATGGTTTCTACATCCGGGTAAGCACCACAGCCTACTGCTGCCAGCATAGCTCCACCCATGGACGGTCCTTCTTCGTTCTCCAGAACATCAACCTTCAGGTTCATAACGTTTGCAATAATCTTCTTCCACAGTGGGCTCTTAGCTCCGCCACCGCAGATCTTGGTTCTCTCAATCTTGATTCCAAGGCCTCTTGCAACTTCCAGGGAATCACGAAGACCAAAGGCAACACCTTCCAGAACAGCCTGTGTCATGTCTGCTCTTGTGCTGTCCATGGACATCCCGAAGAATACACCTCTTGCATCAGGATTATTATGAGGTGAACGTTCTCCCATCAAATATGGAAGGAAGAATACATGATTCTCTCCCAGCTTCTGAATTGGAGCCTGCTCTGCTGCGAAATCCTTTGTCTGAAGAATCTCCTCTGCCCACCATTTGTTACAGGAAGCTGCGCTGAGCATGCATCCCATCAGATGATAGCTTCCATCTGCATGACAAAAAGAATGAAGTGCGTTATTTTCGTCCACACCAAAGTTTTTACTGGAAATAAACACAGTTCCGGATGTTCCAAGAGAAATATTACACTGACCGTCACCAACTGTACCTGTTCCTACAGCAGCTGCCGCATTGTCACCTGCACCTGCAACAACTTTTACATTCTCACTGAATCCAAGTTCTTTCGCAATCTCAGGTTTCAGAGTTCCTACTACTTCCCAACTCTCATACAGTTTCGGAAGCTGCTCTTCTGTGATTCCACAGATCTCCAGCATTTCTTTTGACCAGCAGCGGTTCTTCACATCAAGAAGAAGCATACCGGAAGCATCAGAAACATCTGTACAAAAAGAACCGGACAGACGATATGCCAGATAATCCTTAGGAAGCATAATCTTTACTACCTTCTTAAAGTTCTCAGGCTCATTTTTCTGCATCCAGAGGATCTTCGGTGCTGTGAAGCCTGCGAAAGCAATATTTGCTGTATACTGTGAAAGTTTGTCTTTTCCGATCACTGTATTCAGATATTCTGTCTCTTCGCCTGTACGTCCGTCATTCCAGAGGATTGCAGGACGGATCACATTATCATCCTTGTCAAGTGTTACCAGACCATGCATCTGGCCGCCAAAACCAATTCCTGCTACCTGCGCTCTGTCGATATCCTTTGTCAGCTCTTTCATACCTTCCATACTCTGTGCAAACCAGTCTTCCGGTTTCTGCTCAGACCAGCCCGGATGTGGGAAGAATAAAGGATATTCTCTGGATACGATGTTACAGATTTTTCCTGATTCTTCCATAAGAAGAAGTTTTACAGCGGAAGTACCAAGGTCAATACCAATATAATACATAAGTGCTCTCCTTTTCTATTTCTAATCTAATACATCCCAGAGCAAAGCCCCGGGATGCCTTTAATATAGTGTCAGTTTATTTATTCTGTATTCAGATTCATTCACTTCACATGAACATTAATAATCCGTTTTACTGATTTCTCATTAACCCCATGGATTTTCTGTCGGGTATCTTACACCTGCCGGCTGGTTATATCCAATCTTCTTAACATCCAGTCCAAGGAATTTCACTACCTCATAGAATGCTTTTCCGTAATGTCCAAACATAACTGCTCCATGATGCGGATAGTTGCCCTCGATCAGTACGTGACGGTAGAATCTTCCCATTTCTTTGATTGCGAAAATACCGATACCACCGAATGATCTTGTAGGTACATCCAGTACTTCACCTTCTGCAACATAAGAAACCAGCTCGCCCTCGGAATTGCACTGTAAACGATAGAATGTAATGTCAGATGCAGCGATATCACCTTCAAGAGTTCCTCTTGTGAAGTCTGGTTCAGATCCTGCCGGCTCAAGAAGTCTGTGCTGGATCAGCTGATATTTAACAGCTCTGGAATCACACATCTTGCATGCAGGAGTATTTCCACAATGGAATCCCATAAATGTATCAGTAAGCTTATAATCGTATTTTCCTTTAATATCTTCATCATAGATATACTGTGGAACAGAGTTGTTGATATCAAGCAGTGTAACTGCATCATTGGAAATGCAAAGTCCGATGTACTCGCTGAGTGCTCCGTAGATATCAACCTCACAGGATACCGGAATTCCTCTGGAAACCAGACGGCTATTTACATAGCAAGGTTCAAATCCAAACTGTGACGGGAATGCAGGCCAACATTTGTCAGCAAATGCAACGTATTTTCTTGCTCCCTTATGAGCCTCTGCCCAGTCAAGAAGTGTAAGCTCAAACTGTGCCATTTTCACATTAAGGTCAGCATAATATTTGCCTTCGCCCATCTCTTTTGCCATATCTGCACAAACTTCCGGGATACGAGGATCATTTTCATGCTCTTTGAAAGAAACAAGAAGATCAAGCTCTGAGTTCTCTTCAATCTCAACACCCAGCTCATAGAGGCCTTTAATAGGTGCGTTGCATGCGAAGAAGTCCTGTGGACGTGGTCCGAAAGTAATGATCTTAAGATTGCTGACACCGATGACTGCACGTGCAACCGGTACGAAATCAGCGATCATCTTTGCAATATCATCTGCTGTTCCAACAGGATATTCCGGAATATATGCTTTCAGATGACGCATTTTTAAGTTGTAGGAGCAGTTAAGCATACCACAGTAAGCATCACCTCTGCCGTTGATCATATCACCGTCACCTTCTGCTGCTGCTACATACATACAAGGTCCGTCAAATCTCTCTGCGATCAGAGTTTCAGGAGTTTCAGGTCCGAAGTTTCCAAGGAAAACAACCAGCGCATTACACTCTGCTTTGTTTACATCTTCAAGAGCTTTCTCCATATCCTTCTCGTTCTCAACAGTTACAGGACATTCATAAAGTTCACCTTTATAAGTTTCCTTGATTGCTGCACGTCTCTTTTCAGAAAGCTGAATCGGAAAACAGTCACGGCTTACTGCGATTAATCCAAGTTTTACTACTGGTATATTGTTCATAATATAAATTCCTCCATATTTGATATGTATTTATATGATTTTGTTATTCATTTACTATATTCTGATACTCTACTGCCACAGATTCCGAGCAACTCAGTCAATGGTGATATTCTCTCCACGAAGTCCGTTTACTGCACCCTCGATTGCCGCATCTTCATGTGCAATGAGCCATTTGTTCTTAGCTGTCAGCAGGCTGTCCTCGCCTGTCTTAGCTGTCTCAAATGTAAGATCTGTATTGGTTCCTGCCGGAAGTACGACTACACACTGGAAACCGCCATCCTGTACATTGCATGGCGCATAATGAAGTGTAGTTGCATATACTTCAATACCTGTTCCTGCAGGTACCAGGAATGCTTCGATCTTAGAAGTATCATATGTAAAATCATCTGTGATATCCTGCTGACTTCCGATAAGCAGCACCAGATCTGTTACCGCTACATTGATCTCTGAACTGCGGTGATATTCTACTGCATTTAATTTCTTATTATGTCCGTTGCAGTATCCAATTTCGATCGGGATTCCGCCAAATCCTTTATTCTGCAGTGCTTTTGCTACATCCAGAGCTTCCAGCTCCTCAACAGATGGTACATAAACCACATCATCCGGAACCGGTGTATGTTTCATTTCTTTGAGAAGAGCACTGAAGTCATACCCTTCAAGCACCTTTCCATATTTACGGAAGGAAGCATCTGTTACATTCTGAATTTTCACTTCAAAAACCTCCTTATATTCTGTAGATATTACGTTTTCTTGACTGTGCTTAGAATATATCAGAATAAAGGGTACTTTTCGCCAGTTTTCTTGTCTAATCTATAGCGTTTTTTTGACCTTTTTCATTTATCTGTTTTCGCATCTCACTTGGAAGTACCCCATATCTTTTCTGAAATTCCCCGGAAAAACCCCTGCTGCTGCAAAATCCATTATCTAGTGCAATCTGACTAATTGTATGGTCTGTATTCAGCAAATCCCTGTACGCATATGCCATACGGATATCCTGCAGATAAGTTTTATAGTTGATTTTTGCATATTTTTGGAACATTCGCGACAAATATGCATCCGAGTATCCAAAAGTAGCCGCCACATCAGAAAGCTTCAGTTCCTCCCTGTAATGCTCACGCATATATGTGGTGATTTTTGACAATGCATCCAGACGGCGGCTGTGTCGGATATCCTTCTCCCTGGTCTCTGTCACACGGTAATCCTTCACCAGGATATACATAATCTCGTAAAAAATAGAAATTGTCCGGAACTCATATCCAATTTTCCGCTCGAAATACACATGATATAATTTACGAAGCAAAGAAGCCAGTTTCTTATCCACCAGCTCCTCCTGCCCCCGAAAACGGATATATCTCTGGGCAGTAAAATAATTCTCAAACTGTTTCAGAGGAATCTGCAGAACTACTGTTTTATTTTTCTCCACAGCATGGATAGAGTGGGTCTCATTGGAATTAATGATTATCTGCTCTCCAGCTTTCAGCGGATATTCATCCTTATTTACAAAAAAATCCAGGCGCCCCTCCATCACAGCAAAAATCTCTACAGACGTATGCCAGTGCTTCTCACGCACATAATTGCCATTTCCTCCTTCAAAAAGAAAAACCTTAAACGGAAATCCCTCATTAGGAATGATCAGTTCATGCTGAAACTCCATATATATTCACCTCCTAATAAAATACCGCAGTATCCGGACATTCCAGCATACTGCGGCTATTTTGATAACTATCCAGCTTTCTGCATACCAAATCTGCTGGATGATCCTATTCTTCACATAGTCCCACCCACTGCTTATTGCTTTTCGCAATTGAAGCAGGGGACTTACTTGATTCGGTTAAGATAACACATTATTTGCAGAGCTCTGCCACAACCTGATTAATCACCTTTCCGTCTGCTTTTCCCTTCATATCAGCCATAACAGCCTTCATGATCTGACCCTTATTTTTCGTCGCAATCACATCTGCAAATTTTTCTTCCAGATATGCTTTTACCTCTGCTGCATCCATCTGTTTTGGCGCATATTTGGCGATCACATCATATCTTGCCTGATATTCAGCCTTCAGATCTTCGCGGCTCTCCGGGCAGGTATCCAGCTGTTCTTTCACAGTTTTCAACTCTTTCAGAATAACTCTGTCCACCAGATCACTCTTAATCTCATCACGGCATCCCTCATCGATCGCTACCTTCTTTACCGCAGAGATCAGAGAGGAGACTGCTTCTTTTGTTACTTTATCTTTGGCTTTCATAGCTGCAACCATATCTTTTCTTAATACTTCTAATTCCATTTTATATTCCTCCTCGTTTTTTCTAGTGATTCCATATCGTTCTACTGCTGCACAGTCAAATGCGCCTGCATTCCTGATATTTTTCACTCAAATCATAATTCTATTCATCAGCATACCACGATTTATCTGAAAATCCAATGCTAATTGGCATAAAAATTAATTTTTTAGTCCCCGCTTCATCGTGTTCTCCAGTTCCTCCATTTGTCCCAGGATCAGTTTCTGTCTGTCATCAAACAGTAGTCCCTTGTTGTGACGGTAATACTGGTCAGAACCATTTTCCCGGATAAACCAGATACTGTAAAAGTTTGCATTCAGTTCCGTAATAAATGCTACCATTTCCTGGCTATCACCAAAGGCAGCTTCCATAAAATCAAAAACATTCTGAAGCGTCTGAGAGATATATTCTGTCTGAGTTTCCAGACTGTCAGCCTCCGTTGCAAAAGCTGTTTTTGCCCGCTCATAGGTATCTTTTTCTGAAATTTCAACAGCTTTATTATTCTCTGTTTTATCTTCAGAACCAGTTTCTCCCCTCAGTTCTATCCATAATTTCTCAAGAAAATCCACTGTACGGATAAATACTTTTTCTTCATTTTTAGTGAGAAGCTCAGATTTTTTTGCAGTCTGAAAATCATTTTCTGCCTTTTTATAAATGGATTCCAGCGTCATTTCCGGAAGGTTATCTCTGTATTCTGTCATGTAACCATAGAGCTTTGTCACATAGGCATCCATAAAATAACAGTCTGCAAATAACTGGCTGAGCTTTCCGTTCAGCAGACCAACAATACTCAGATGCTCATCCAGTGAAGCATTGCGGATCTTACCCAGAGTGATGGGTGTCCATTTACCCTGAAGCAGATCCTCCACTGCATAGTCTGTCTTATACTTATTGTATAATGCCAGATATGCGGCAAAATCTTTTGCGATCATTGGATGCTGGATATACTGATATACCACCTCTCTGTCCACTTCTTTATCCAGTGTTTCATATACCTGTATCAGCCTTGAAAGATCTTCCCAGCCTCTGGCAGTGGCAAAAATCCGTCCGTCTACTGTGTTCTCCATTCTGTAGAAATTCTTTCTGCGAAGCTCCAGATAAGAGATAACAGCCGGATGGATTCCCTGCTCATAGGCATATTCTTTCCACACTTCAAAATCCGGCTGCACATCAATCCTCTTGATTCTGTCAAGGGTTACTACGTCAAATTCGCGGACAGATTTATTGTATTCCGGCGGGTTTCCTGCTGTCACGATCACCCATCCTTCCGGTACTTTCTGATTGCCAAATGTCTTTCCCTGAAGAAACTGCAGCATCATAGGCGCCAGGGTCTCTGATACGCAGTTAATCTCATCAATAAAAAGAATTCCTTCTCTGAGACCTGTTTTTTCCATCTTTTCATAGACAGAGGCAATAATCTCACTCATAGTATATTCTGTGACAGAAAAAGTCTCCTGACCAAAGGTTTTCTCTTTGATAAACGGCAGTCCTACTGCACTCTGACGGGTGTGATGTGTGATAGTATAAGATACCAGACCTACCTTACATTCCCTGGCGATCTGTTCCATAATCTGCGTCTTTCCAATACCCGGTGCCCCCATAAGGAGAATTGGTCTCTGGCGTATGGCCGGGATCAGATATTCTCCAAATTCATCCTTCGCAAGGTATGCTTCTATTGAGTCCTTTATCTCCTGTTTTGCTCGTTTTATATCCATAATGTAAATCCTTTCCTGCTGAACACTTCTTACTTTTACTCAGTTTTTTATTTCATTACCTGTCTGGCTTCTCAAAATCATCCTCATCCAAAATCAGTTTCATGGCCCATACCGGCACATCCACATCTCTGTAATTATCCTGCATAAACACAAATGCAGTCTTATATGATGGCATTTTCTTCGGGTAAATTCCGAATCCGTCTGTAAAATAGATCATCCCTTTCAGGTTATGAAATTCATGCTGTTCCAACAGTTTATCCACCCATTCAAATGCAGGCCTGAAATCTGTTCCGCCATCTCCATACAATTCCAGATGTTCCATATAGTCTTTCATTTCTTTCTGAGAAGTAATCTTTTTATCTATGTGGACTTTCTCATCACACTGAATGATATGCACATTTATTTTTGTAAAAAAGCTCTCACTCTCACTAAGTACACCGTATGTTTCCTCCAGAAACTTTCTCACCAGTTCTCCTGAACAGGACATGGAAGTATCGATGACGATCACAAATTCCTCTATCTTCTTAACTTCTTTGGATTCCAGTGGTTCGATCAGCGGCATGTTTCCATAGAGACGCAGACCATAGGTATAGAAATTGTAATCAAAACTGTCATCATCCACTGCCAGTTCTTCATGAAAAACTGCAAATTTCCGCAGGAATTCTCTGTAATCATACCTGCTTCTGTTCTCTGTTTTTATCTGCTCCAGGAAATCTCCGTCCCGCTCACCTGCCTCCTGGGAAAAGGTTTCCAGATCCGTCTCGATTCCATCATTGATCTCCCCCCATTTGCGGCTGAGCATGGGATTCGGTTTCTGATCCGGTTTCTTACTTTCCCAGTATCTGTGGTCATCTGTGCGAAATTCCTGTTCCAGATTTGTAAGATCCTTTTCGTTCAGATTCCATTCTGACAATATTTTATATACTCTCTGTGCGTTGAGGGTTTTTCCCTCTTTTTCAAGGAGACGGTAGGTTTCCCTTCGCAGAAGACTGCGTGAGAAACGGATACTCCGATAGCTCATCCCATCTATCATATGCTCCACTGCAATGTCACAACTCAGATCACGCATACGTTCCTGGATTGTGATTCCATCGTCTGCCCTCTTCTTACTTTCTGTACCGCTCCATGCAAAATGCCGGAAAATACAGTGGAATACCATATGCAGATATCCTCTGTTCACCAGAATCCTGTTCTCTCTATATAAGCCTCCCAGCATCTGCGGCTGGAAATACATCACTCTTCCATCCGTTCCAAATCCATGGACCTGACCATCCATCTGATAAGAAAAACTGCTCAGCGCCACATCCAAAAACCGCATTCCCAGATATAATTCATCCCGCGCAACCCTGAGAATACTGCTGCCGATTTCCTGCAAACGCTCTGCTCTTTCTGCTATTTCCTGTATTTTATCCTCTGGCTGCATCATTATTTTCCTCTATATCTATCACAGTTCAAACCTCTTTTTTCTTAGTATAGTTCTTCTATTCAAAGATTTTTCTGTAGTTTGTGATTGTTCATTTTTCCCCTGCTCTGTCCTGTCAGCTTCCTGACTATTTTGCAGCTTATCCACATCTATACGTTCACTTCCTGCCGTATTATCCACCAGATTTGCTCTTTCATTCATCAAAAATGCGGATACTTCCGTTTCTTTTCTCTTAGATGCACAATCTAACGCAGAATCAATTCCTTCCAGTGTCCAGAGTTTTTGCGAGGATATCACTTCCAATCTGTGCATATCCTCCTGCTTTACCAGATATTCTGCAATATCTCCCAGATTCTTACGTATATATTCCCTGTAATTCTCTCTGGCTTTCCCGGTCAGTTCATAAGGAAACTCCAATCTGCCAAATGACATATCAACCAGAACTTCCAGCTTATCCATGGCTACCGCCATTTCAAAAAGCCTGTCATATTCCTGATAATTCAGCTCCTTATCATAAAAACACTGCCTGTAATTACTGCCTGATCCATGATATTCCGTATACAAAATACGCGCCGGAGTGTTCTCAACCGCCTCATCATAATGCTCCGGAAATACAAGTCTGGCTTCTTCATACTCATAAAGAAAGTTTACATCTATCCTCTGCCACATCTCGCCCAGCATTTCCTTAACGCCTGACTTCTTTCCCTGTCTCATATGAACAGTCAGCTTCTCCAATGCATGGCAGCCTGTAAATGCACCACAGCCTATCTGCATCAGGCTGTCAGAAAACTCCAGCTTTTTCAGATTCCCGCAGCCATAAAAAATATATCGTCCAATCTCTTTTAAAGTGTAAGGAAAAACAATCTCCTCCACGTCATTTCCTGCCAGAATATGCTCTTCTCTGCCAAACTCAAGACCATCTGACACTTCCCACAGACTGGCATTTTTCAGGTCTTGCTTCTCATCCATATGGCTGGAGAATGCATACGGTGCTGCACTAATTACCAATTTGCCATCTATCATTCCCGGAATCTCAACTCTGCCCTCTATTCCAAAACACCGCAGAATTTCAATCCCGCCAGATTTCTCTCTGTAGTAAATCTTCATTTTCTCATTTCTCCCCGAAGATATTTTCTCTCAAAGCACATAAAATCATCCCTGAAAAGTATAATACTTCCCAGGGATTTTTTCTATACTACTGATGCTTAATATTAAACAGATATTCGCACTCCACTACCCACCTATAATCGAATACCGATATAAAGATTACCATTAGCGTAATACTGGCTCCGGTTTAAAATTCAGATAATCTCCTGATACCAGCTTGTACTCTATTCCATCCACATAGCCTTTAAAGCTGTCATCATACCGCTTCTCTCCATGACAGTGAGAATAGATTACCTTCTCGGCGCCAAATTCCTGTGCCATCAGGGTAAACGGACTCTCCATCTCTCCAATACTTGTAGGTGGATAATGAAGAAACATGATAAACTTCTCATATCCTGCTGCCTTCGCCGCTTCAAAAGAGCAGCGCAGCCGCCCCAACTCCCGCTCTCGGATCTTCAGAAAATGCTCATAGCTGTCTTTTCCTTCATAACAGTAGCCTTTGGTTCCCACCAGTGCATAATCCTCATATGTATAAAAATTATTCTGCAAAAATTCCAGCTTTCCTCTGAACATCTCATTCAGATTTTCTGTTTTCTTCGCATCCCAGAACATATCGTGATTTCCCCGAAGCAGAATCTTCCTGCCCGGCAGAGCCATAATAAAATCCAGATCCGCCTGACACTCTGCAAGATCTCTCCCCCAGGAATGATCTCCTGTTATCACTACTGTATCATTCTCTGTTACTCTCTTCTTCCAGTACTTCTCAATCTTAACCACATGGTTCTTCCATCTTTTATCAAATACATCCATAGGTTTATTGACTGTAAACGAAAGATGAAAATCACCGATTGCGTATAGGCTCATTGTACACTCTCCTGTCTGTTCTGCTCGTTAATTATCTTCCAATCTCGATGCTCATGGCATGCCAGGCTTCTCCGCCCCAGGTGGAGTTTGCCTGACCCAGATCTGTAAAGCCGAATTTCTCATACATCTTCACTTTTTCATCCAGACAGGTGAGGAAAAGTTTCTTTCGTCCTTTTTGTGCTTCCTTCTGGCAGTATCGGGATACCAGTTCACGTCCCAGTCCCTGCATACGATATTCCGGACGGACATCCAGACCCAGAAGCATGATATTTTTGCCTTCAGGATTACTCAGGGAAATATCTGTGAAGAATTCGTCTCTGAAAGCCTCCTCATCTGTAGGAACTCCATTAAGAAATGCAGCCAGCTTTCCGGTTTCCTTATCCTCAGCTACCAGAAATGTTTCTGCTGTTGCTTTTATTCTCTCTGTCAGACTTTTCGGGGAACATGCCTCATTTGGCGGGAAACAGATCTGCTCGATCTCTATCGCCTGCTGTGTCTCCTCCGGTCTGATACATCTGAATTCAAATCTATCCATATTGTTTGTACTCATTTTATTATCCTTCTCCTGTTATCTTGTTATTTCCTGCATATTCGGGATCTGCAAGTTTCCCATATAGTTGTTTTATCTACATCGGGCAGCTTCTCTTTGATTTCTCATCCAAATCTTCCCGTACGTAGTGTGCATTAAACTCCATGTTAATGTCGCGGATTTCCTTTGTACCATCAATATATTCCTGATACATCTCTGTCAGTCCCGCCATACAGCCATCACAGCTTGCAGAAATATTCCCAAAAGATTCCTCCACAATCTGTTTTCTTTCTTCTCTGGTTGTGTCCTTTATCAAAATACTCTTAATCTCCATAACCTTCACCCCGACTTTCTTTGGTATTCTTTTGATATTTCTTTCCTTATATCTTTTATTTGATTGTAACATCTGAAAGCATTTTTGTAAAGCTAAGAAACAGGCATAAAAAACGGTCTGATTACATTCTCTCAAAATATGTCAGTTTAAAGTGTTAAAGTACTGGAATTTTAGATAACACCATGTTATACTTGTAAAGGAAAATGTGCAGGCAGTCCGGTCAGGTATAAAATATTCCTGAGTTCCGGCATTATCAAAGACCTGCATGTACTTATATGGAGGAAACAGATCATGTCTATGAAAATCAATCACGAGCTCCCTTTACCGGAGGTTCTGAAATCTCAGTACCCTCTCAGCCAGGAACTCAAAGAAGTAAAAAAACAGCGCGATGAAGAAATACGCCGTATCTTCACCGGTGAATCAGATAAATTTATCGTCCTTGTAGGACCTTGTTCCGCTGATAACGAAGATACAGTCTGCGAATATGTACGCAAACTGAAAACAGTGGCAGATAAAGTCTCTGACAAACTGATGATCATCCCGCGAGTTTATACAAATAAGCCCCGTACCACAGGTGACGGTTACAAAGGAATGCTTCATCAGCCAGACCCTGATAAGGCTCCTGACCTTCTTGCCGGAATTATTGCTATCCGCAAGATGCACATGAGAGTTATGCAGGAGACAGGACTCTCTTCTGCAGATGAGATGCTTTATCCTGAAAACCGCAGCTATCTGGATGATATTCTCTCCTATGAAGCTGTAGGTGCACGTTCTGTGGAGAACCAGCAGCATCGTCTCACTGCCAGTGGCATGGATATTCCTGTCGGTATGAAGAATCCTACCAGCGGTGATCTCTCTGTTATGCTGAATTCTGTCACTGCTGCACAGCATCCTCACCACTTCATCTACAGAGGAAATGATGTGGAAACTTCAGGAAATGATCTGGCACACACAATTCTCAGAGGTGGTGTAAACCAGTACGGACAGACTATTCCTAATTACCACTATGAAGATCTGATACATCTGTCTGCTTTGTATGCCAAAAAGGACCTTAAGAACCCTGCCATCATCATAGATGCCAACCACTCAAACTCCAACAAGCAATACAAGGAACAGATCCGTATTGTTTCAGAAGTACTTCACAGCCGTAACTATAATCCGGAACTTAAAAAGCTGGTAAAAGGTGTTATGATTGAAAGCTACCTTCTGGAGGGCCGTCAGGATATCAGTGATCATATGACTCCTGGCTGTTCCATCACAGATCCTTGCCTCGGATGGGAAGATACAGAACGGCTTATCTATGATATTGCTGAGAAATGCTGATTTTTATGGATAATACAAATAATTCCTGCTGTTGTGGAGAGACAGAACATTTTTCAGGCTGCCTGATCTGTGGAGCACCGGTCACATACAGCGTCGAAAGTTCTGTGAAAACCTGCAGCATCTGCCACAAAGAGCAGCTGACAAATGCTGTCTGTGAAAATGGCCATTTTGTCTGTGATGCCTGTCACAGCTATGGTACTTATATACCGGTGATCATAGCCCTCAGAAGCAGCACAGAGAAGGATCCCCTGCTGCTTCTGGAAGAGATCATGGACCTTCCTTCTGTCCACATGCATGGACCTGAACATCATGCCATTGTTCCCAGTGTTCTTCTGACTGCACTTCGCAATAATGGAGAGCGTATGAATTACGATACCGCATTATCTGAAATCTGTAAAAGAGCGAGGCAGGTTCCCGGTGGTACCTGCGGTTACTGGGGAGTGTGTGGTGCAGCAGCAGGTGCCGGAATCTTTATGTCTGTTATGACCGGATCCGGTCCCCTCCATAAGGATGCATGGCCCTTTCCTCAGAAGCTTGTCTCTGTTATTTTATCCAAACTGGCTGATGTTGGTGGTCCGCGCTGCTGTAAACGCACCAGCAGAATTGCTATTGAAGGAGCGATCAGGTTTTACAGGCAGTTCAGCTCTGTAAAGATTCCGCTGTCTTCTGTACTATGTAAATATTTTGAAGATAATAAAGAATGTATCAGAGAGGACTGTCCGTATTATCCTGTGAACAAATAACTATTCATAAAATAAAAAACAGAACGAAATCCGACTGATAGTCAATGGGTTTCGTTCTGTTTTCTAATAGTTTCTCTATAAAATAATACGTTTCGCAGGATACAATGCCCTATCGCTCCATTCTGCTTTTCTGCAGTCCAAAGAAATAATATTCTTCTCTGTGCAGACATTTCTGATCAGTTCTTCTCCGTTATCTGATATAAAAAGTGCTGTGATTTCTTTTTTCCCTCCAACACTCCTTACACAGTAATCTACCAGTTTCGGAAACTGAAACAGTAATTCATCCATTTCTCTCATACTTTTGGACTGGTCGATGCGCCTTACAAAATCCAGACGCCTTACCTCACTTCCGCAGATACATTTTCCGGGGATGATACGTGTATGATCGCCGGTCCTGTATCTGATCAGAGGCTGTGCCTCCATCCCAATGGTTGTGATCACCAGTTCTCCCCATTGACCGTCAGGCAGAACATTTCCCTCTTTATCTATGATCTCTGTGATACAATGATTCTCCCTCATGTGCATGCCCTCATGAGCCTGACAGCAAATCGCACCCCCAAGTCCCATCTCTCTGGAACCATAATGAGGCCAGAGTGGTGTTCCCAAAATTTTTTCTATTGCTTTCATTACTGTTTCCGGACAGGCATCCCCTGATATCAGTGCTCTCTTTATACTGCCTTTTCCACACATTCTGAGCATGGAAAGCAGTGCTGTCGGCATACCTACATAAGTATCCGGCCGCTCCTCTTCCAGAATTGTTTTTAACTCACCATAGGTTTTATTGTTCCCGGTTAAAAGGGGATGTGCTCCTATACGTCTGATTGCGTCTGCGATCAGTTCTCCCAGTCCAGAAGGACCTGAAAACGGCATGGCAACCATAGTCCTGCTTCCCGGATAAATAAACTCACCAAGTCCGGCCATAAAAAGTTCTATGGTATGTTCACAATCTCCTTCTGTATAAAATACACGTTTACCTGCACCTGTTGTTCCGCTTGTCTGTTCTGAAATGATCCTCTGTATTTCTCCCTGAGAGCACAGTAACATCCTGCCCCCTTTCTGAGCAAGGTCGGATTCCGTTGTAAAGGGAAGGGTTTTCAGATCATCAAGGCTTTCCAGCCTTTCCGGCAGATCTCTATAAAATCCCTGCCTTTCTTTTTCTCTTTTCAGAACAGCATTCAGTTTATCCAGCTGTATTTTGTTTATTGTTTCCCTTGTAATATCTGTAATTTTTTCCTGCCTACAGATCATTGCATCTATATTGGATCGTTTCACTTTCTGTATAAATATGTTCCTTTCAGATTAGTCAGATTATATGCACAGAACGGTACCATTCCGTGATCAGGATCCACTTCACAGATATAACAGCGTTTCAGACGGTCAAGATCCAGATTCCAGGCATCCTGAAAGATCATACCTGATACTGCAAAGGTTTCATTATGTATCCGGATCAGAAACTCATCTAGCGCATCTGTCTGTGTCATTTCTCCCTCATCATAGGTTTTTGTACTGTAGCTCCACTGATTTTCCACATACTGCCTGGAATCATCACTGGTAGTACAGCAGCATCCTTTTCCTGATTTTTTTTCAAGAAGCTTCAGTTCCTGCTCTCCTTTTCTCAGATAACTTGCATGAAAGGAGCAGTAGGGATTCTCTGCGCCGCCGCCTGCAAAATCCTCAATTTTCATCAGTCCCTCTGTCTGTTCTTCAATAAGCCTCAGCATCTTTGGTATGGTGATGGGATTTTGGGGGCGCTTCTGGGAACATCTGCCAAAATAACTGATAGGCTGAAAATGTACGCCACGAACAAAGGGCATATGATCCAGACCAAATTTCAGGATATCCCCTACCTGCATATCATTTACTCCCGGCGCAATGACCGGCACAAGAGCAATACCAAGCTCTGCTTCTGAGCAGTTTAAGACCGCCTTTTTCTTCAGTTCCATCATAGCCTGTCCACGTAAAGTCTCATAAACCTGATCTGTCACACCGTCAAACTGAAGAAATACTGTATTCAGTCCTGCTTTTTTCAGCTTTCCGGCATACCCCTCCTCCCTGGCAAGCCGGATCCCATTGGTATTTAACTGAAAAAATGTAAATCCTTTTTCTCTTCCCATATGTATGATTTCAGGCAGATCGTCCCTCATGGTTGGTTCTCCTCCTGAAAGCTGTATATTAAAGGGACCTCCGTGAGCCATCAGAAAATCATACTGTTTTTCTATTTCACAGATGGGAATATCTCCCTTTTCCCTGTCTTCTCCTGCTGAAGCAAAGCAGACAGGACAATGCATATTACAGCGTTTTGTAACTTCCAGGATCATACAGCAGCCTTTTCTTTCATGTTCCTCACAGAGTCCGCAATTATCCGGACAGGATTTTTCTTTAACCTTCGGATTTACAGGCGTTTCTGCTGAGAGATTTTCTCTTCCCCAGGAAAGATAATCTGCTGCATTTCCTTCCCAGATCAGGGTCTGAAATTTTCCATGAGCATTGCATTCCTTTACCAGATAGATCCCGTCTTCACCGATACCTTTTATGGCAGGAACTACCTTCATACATTCCGGACAGACACTCTTTGTTTTGCCGATGGTGATCAAAGCTTCAGTACCTCCCGCTCTGTCAGAATTTCCATAACTTTTGTATAAGTATCTGCAATAAGTCCAGGACATTTCTCCATGATCACACCCCAGTCCAGATGAGTGATATCCTTACAGTAAAAAGCTCCGAATTCTTCCTCTGTCTTCTGGCGGAACCACTGATATAATTCCTGTACAGCCGGTTTCATCTGTGCATCTTCCTTCTCCTCAGGAGCCAGATTTCCGAGAAAATATCCGATGGCACAGGCACTTCCTGTCAGACATCCGCAGGTATCTCCACAGTAACCGATTCCTCCGCCAAGGCCTCCCATTGCCTTTACAAGCTGTGGATTTTCCTCTCCTATGGTTTCCAGAGTCATGATCATAATGATCTGTGAACAATGATATCCCATGCTACCTAATTCCATTATTCTTTCGTAAAGATCCATACATTACTCCTTTCTGCCAACCACCATGGTATAGCCTATTTTTCTGCCTTTGTATTCTTTCTGCAGAAGCTTATGATCCTCGCAGCAGAATGAATCATTCCAGATTGCTTCCAGATAATATTCTCTCCAGAGAGCAGTCTGATCCTCCTGACAGAGAATCGTAAACCCTGTTTCTTTCACAATTTCCAGAAGATTGCCCGGATCCAGATCTGACAGCAAAAGAAATCCTCCCTTTTTCAGTACACGCCAGCATTCAGAGACTGCCTTTTTCTGATCTCTGCTGACAAAAAATGCACACTGGCTGATACAGAGATCCATACTGTCTGCTGCATACTGAAGGGTCAGAAAATCTCCCTGCTGCACCTCACTGCTTCGCGGAGCAAGATCCACACCCTGCACATTCAGACCAAATGCTTTCATGATCCGCACGGTCTCTCCCTCTCCTGCTCCCAGATCCAGAGCTTTCATTCCTTTTTTCAATTCTATGCTTTTCAGAAGATGAATTGTCTGCTCTTCCCCTCCGGGGTGTCTGTTCATCTATTTATCCTCCAGTGCACGTTCCACTGCCAAAACCTTTCCAAGAGCCAGCTCTTCCGGAACATAGACAAAGCCACATTTGGGACAGACCGGCATCTCAACAGGAAAACCGTTCTCCAGATACATAAATTTTGCTTTTCCCTTTACAAGAGGAACCTTGCATTTCATGCAGGTCAGCTTTCCCTCAGGATCAATGGTATAATATGTTCTCTCTACTGCCATTACTGTCCCACCCTTTTCATAATATTCATTCTATGACTGTATGCTCTGCGTACCAGATACCCTTCTTCTGTTTCCACAAATCTCACCCAGAATGTAACATTTCCAAGTCTGCTCCTTGTCACCAGTTCTTTTGTCTCTTCATCAAAGATCGCTTCCTGATTTTCTCTGTAATCTGATAATACACGCTCCACATCGCTTTTCAGGATCATACGTTCATCCATCATACTGATGGCATCTTCTGTATATGCAACGGTATAATCTTTTTTCTCCATCATCAGTTCCTCATTCCATATATTTTTTAAAAGCTTCTCTTTTAGCTCAAGCCGGTTGTAGCGTTTCTCACTGATATCCGGCATATTGGCGGCATTTATACCATACAGAAGTTCCAGGATATGTCTGGATTCCCTGCCTTCCCTGACAAATCGGTCCCTGCATGCCATGCAGTACGTTATATATGGGGAATCGGATCGTTCCAGACACTTTTCTGTCATTTTATCTGCCATCTCTTTATTAGCGTAGGCAGTCAGTCCGCCGTATCCGCAGCAGGGAGACAGATCTCTGGAATATTCTGTATTTACAACAGTGCACCCCATATCTGCAAGAAGCTCTCTTATTGTATCCTGTGTCTGTGTATCTCCCCTGGCACCGCAGGCATCATGTATTGCAACAGGTATCTCCAGTCCTTTTGCCTGTCCGGGAAGTCCGATTTCCTTTAAGATCTCCCAGATTCCTGTGACTTTGGCGCCAAGACTCTCTTTTAACTGTTTCATACAGCTTGGACAGCCTGCTATAATCATAGGATCTCCCAGTTTTGCAAGCTCCTGCTTCAGCTGTTCATTTACCTTTTCTGTCATTTCATAGCGTCCTGCCCATTCACTGATAGCACCACAGCATCCCAGCATCAGAGCAACACCGCCCTCTGTCCTCCTGCACAGATCCTCATATGCCTCTGTGACAACATCCGGCGCTATAGCTCCTGCCTGACATCCTGGGAAAAATACATATCTGCAGGTTTCATATCCCGGCTGAGGTCTGCATAAGAAAGCCTCCGAATTGGAGAACAGCATATCCATCAGTGCAAATTCATGAGGTGCCAGAGGCATTTTGTCTGTAGATACCATGTTTTCTCTTGCAGATTTGCAGACCTGGCTCATATCAAACCCATTTGGACAGGTTACAGTACACTGTCCGCAGAGTGAACAGGAATTCATCGGTTTATTCATCTGGTGATCTCCCATAATGATCTGGGTATTATTATAAATCTCACGTGCAAGAAGACCCGGATGCTTTTTATATTCCCTTAAATAGACACAGCTTTTCATACACTCATCACAGTGACACTGAATGCATCGCTTTGCTTCCTCAACAGCTTCTTCTTTTGAATATCCATCTGTGCTGCAGGGAATCTTTTTGGAGCCTTTCATCCCGTCCATATTTGTATAGAGCCTGGTGGTAACTGCTCCTTCACTGCCTCTGTTGCTGTGGGGCGAAAGATTCTGTACAAGGAGGTCTACAGTCAGGGCAGCTCTCTTTGCAGCAAAAGCTGCATCCATCACAGACCGGACCGGACCGCTGACAATTCCCGCCTGTTCTCTCAGCATGATCTCTGCGTCTGCTGTTTCCTCTGGAGCCAGCTTTTTGGCCACCTCCTCTGAAGCACAGACCACATCTGCCTCCTTCATTTTCGCTCTGATAAACGGAAGGTCAAGACTGCATCCGAATTCAAAGGAAAAGTCCATGGAACTGAGACGTTTTACCTCATTTTTGCGATCTGATTCCAAAAGCTCCGGAGCTGCTGCTGCAATATAGGCTTCATAATCTTTCTCCTGACAGTAAATGGTTGCAGGATACATCTTCTTTTCCAGTTCCCCTGCAAGAAACAGCGGGAACAATCCTGAGCCAAAGATCACAGCCTTTTTTTTCTTTCTGATACGAAATACACTGCTCCGTTTTCCAGGTTCCCCATATCGTACAATGGCACGCTCTACTTCACGTATGGATATGCCATCACCCAGCTCACAGAGTCTGCATTTTTCCTCACATGGTGCAGTACATCCGTTACAGAGGATCATGGGAAATGGTGTGATCTTTTCATAGATAGCCAGAGCTTTCTTAAAGTTTCCTTTTGCAGCATAAAACAGCATTTCTTTTGTATCTGCTTTGAAAGGACAGGCTGCAACACAGTACGCCGGCTGTTCATGAACACAGAGGCTGATCATATGATCCATCTCTTCCTTTGACATTCGATTTACGTGATAAACATGAGTGGAACCTCTTTCCTGTATATATGTCATAACCCGATACTCCTTTCATTTCCAAAGGGGAGACAGTCTCCCGTCTCCCCTTATTATATCACATGATAAAATTATACTGACAGTTATTTCTCAAGTTCCTTTAATGCTGCAAGAACCTTTTCAGGACGGGCAGGAACACGTGTGATACGTGCGCCTGTAGCATTGTAGATCGCATTCAGGATTGCAGGATGAGGAGCATCCAGCGGAGCCTCACCACAGCCGGCAGCACCGTAAGGACCGCTTGGGCGATATGTTTCATTGAAATGAAGTTCAATATCATCCGGCGCATCATTTGGATACGGAATGCCACAGTTCTTCAGAGAAGTATCATGGTTCAGATCCTCGAAATCTTCTGTAAGAGCAAGACCAATACCCTGTACAAGGCCGCCGTAGAAGTTGCCTTCTACAAGAAGTCTGTTCATGATGGTACCTACGTCAGCCACACAGGTGAATTTTTCAACTTTAACTTTACCTGTTTCTGTATTAACAGCAACTTCCGGAAGGAAGATCGTATACATGTAGGTTGCAAACGGATCACCCTGTGCTGTATCCTGATCGATCGGATGATCTGCACAGAAGGTTGTCACCCAGTTACCTTCATATTTTGTTGCAAGACCCTCAGCCACCATCTCATCATAAGTACGGAAGGTTCCGTCTTCTTTCTTCATGGCTGCCACAAGGTTTTCTGCTGCCAGACGACATGCATTACCTGACATAACCTGTGAACGTGATCCACCTGCAGGACCTGCATTAGGACATGTCTTGGTATCATTCATAACAAGTTTGATCTGTTCCGGTCTGATTCCTGCCTGACGAAGTGTTTCATGTGATGATACAAGAACCCCCATATCAGCGCCCTGTCCGTGATCTTCCCATGCAGCATACATTGTAACTGTTCCATCCGGATTCAGCTCTGCAAATGCGTTTGATGTATCAACACCATCAAGACCACAGCCATATACACCGAGAGATACACCGATACCATATTTGATCTTCCCATCAGAAGCTGCATTCTTTTCAGCCACACGTTTCTTAGCTGCTTCATACAGTGGACGAGCTGTCTTGAACAGTTCTTCTTCACAGTATACTTCAGGCGGATAACCTGTAGGGATCGTACTGCCTTCTGATTCTTTGTAACAGTTCATTTCACGGATATCGAAGGGGTCGATTCCCATCTTTGCAGCCAGAACATCTATCGCAATCTCAGATCCCATATAAGACTGAGGAGATCCGTAAGCACGGAATGCTGAACCCCATGCATGGTTTGTAAACACTGTTGTAGATTTGTTACGGATAGAATTGATTCCATAGCCTGCACCTGTAAACTGGGAAAGTCTCATTGTAAGCAGATCACCGAATTCTGAGTATGGACCATGATCCACATAGTTATTGCCCCAGAGTGCAAGAAGCTTACCATTTTCATCTGCTGCAAGCTTGATATTCATAAATGCAGGGGATCTCTTTCCTGTATAAGTAATATTCTGGAACTGATTAAATACCAGAGACACAGGACGTTCAAGGATCTTAACAGCAGCGCCGATCAGAGCCTCATTTGTAGGAGAGAACTTGTAACCAAAGGTTCCTCCTGCATGGTTCTGAACAATTCGTAAGTTCTCCATTGGCACACCGATACCATCAGCGATCATAGGCATATGCAGATGGATACCAATGGATTTGGAATGAACAGTTATCATACCGTCTTCGTCAATGTAACCATAACCGCAGTCCGGCTCAAGATGAAGATGAGGCTGACGTGAACAGTAAGATTCGATCTCAACCTGCTGTGAATCCGGAATGCTGTCCCAGTCAAAATCAGGACCCTTGATACAGTTTGTCTCAAAGAATGCGTTCGGAATACCGGGATGAATCTCTGCCGCATCCGGTGCGATGGCATCCATTGCATTCATATATGCAGGAAGCTCTTCGATCTCAACTTTAACTGCTTCTGCTGCTGCCCTTGCATGCTCTTCTGTATCAGCAGCTACGATGGCAATCGCATCACCAAACTGGAAGATTTTTTCATCGCAAAGTACAGGACGTTCGAAACCGTCTGTCTTGTTGTGTTTTGGAAGCATTACAAGACCATTGATCTTATTGGTTCCGCCTGCTGCCTTAATATCTTTTGCTGTGATAACACGAACAACACCAGGCATACTCTCTGCTTCTGCTGTGTCAATATTGAGAATATTTGCATGAGAAACCTTTGCCTGTGTAAGAGCAAGGCGAAGTGTTCCTGATGGCATCTTTAATGCATCATCTGCACCAAAGTCCCAGGTACCTGTTACCTTCTGTGCTGCTGACGGACGGATATAATTTGTTCCAACAATAGAATCACCTGTCTGTTTGAACACAAGGTCTTCCTTTGTCATCTCGCCGCGCATAACTGCTGCTGCAGCCATAGTAGCATCGATCAGCGGCTTATAGCCTGTACAACGGCAGAGATTACGCTGTTTGTTAAACCAGTCTCTTACCTCCTCACGGGTAGGACTTGGATTATTGTCCAGAAGCACTTTTGCTGAAATAATAAATCCCGGTGAACAGAAACCGCACTGTGCGCATCCATATGCCATCCATGCAACCTGGATTGGATGCATATCAGAAAGTGTTCCCACACCTTCAATGGTTGTGATCTCTGCATGATCGGGAACACGGCTCATCTTGTAGATACAGGATCTTGTGACTTTTCCGTTCATAATAACATTACAGGCTCCACAGTGACCTTCACCGCAGCCAATCTTACATCCTGTAAGAAGAAGGTGATCACGGAGCACCTGCGCCAGTGTCTCATCCTTATCAAGAATAAGTATTCTCTCAACACCATTAATCTTCAATGTCTTTTTAATCATGTCCCATTCCTCCTTTTAAAAAAATTCATTTCAATCTTACTGATCTTCAGGCTTATGTGTTCCGCACGAATCATGGTCAGCTCCCCTGCCTGTCAGATCTTTCAGTCTCTCTATTCCTCTGGCGGAATAGAAAACAATGGAAGAGCTGCTCCCGTCCAGATTCTCACCGCTGAGCTTTAAAACATTTGCATTCTCATAATAATCGATGGGAAGCGTCCGGCTATATACAACCCCTGTACGCTCATCTTTTACCTGTACAGTAACTTCTTTTGCGGTAATCTCAAAAATCTTATCCATAAAAAAGTTCTCCTGTCCACGTTATTTTATATATCCATACTACCATAATTTTGCACAATTATACAAATTACAAATAATTAATAGTTGGCTATTTTATATATTGCAGACAATTTTATTTTGTTTTATTTAAAATTTTAACTATTTTTATTCTTTTATATGTTATAATAATATCAAATTTGTATAATATCATTGAAAGAAGGAGGTATCTAAATGCAGACAGGCGCCCTCATCGTGGCTGCGGGGAAATCATCACGAATGGGAGACTTTAAACCCATGCTTCAGCTTGGCTCCATTTCCATCGCACAGCGCGTGATCAATAATTTCCGGCAGGCCGGAATCTCCAAAGTAGTAGTGGTAACCGGATATCATGCAGATGTTCTGGAATGCCACCTGGCTTCCAATAATGTAGTCTTTCTTCGAAATGAGAACTATGCAAACACTCATATGTTTGATTCTGTCCGAATCGGACTTGAGTATCTGAAAGACAAAGTGGATACGGTGCTCTTTACACCTGTTGATGTTCCGCTGTTCACAGCCCAGACAGTCACTCAAATGCTCTCTCTGGGGCGTCCCCTTGTAACTCCGGTCTGTAATGGCAATCCCGGTCATCCCATTCTGATCCGTTCCACACTGATTGATTCCATCCTAAGTGATGACGGAAAATCAGGACTTAAAGGTGCTGTGGATAACTGCGGGGAACCCATGTATTATCTTAATGTAAAGGATCCTGGTATTATTCATGATGCTGATACACCAGAGGATTATGCTGAACTTCTCCGCATACACAACCAGAGTCTGATCCGTTCTGAAATCCATATTCAGCTAGCCCGGGAAAAAGTTTTTTTTGATGAAAAACTCTATTCGCTGCTTACACTGATCCATGAAACAGGATCTGTCCGCGATGCCTGTGAGCGCATGCACATTTCCTATTCTACCAGCTGGAACCTGATCCATACCCTGGAATCACAGCTTCATGAACCTCTGATCATCAGAAGCCAGGGCGGTACAAGGGGAAGCCATAGCGAACTGACACCATACGGCGAAGAATTTCTGAAACGATATGCCCGTTTTTCAGAAGAAACACGTTCCTGTTCAAAAAAAATATTTGAAGAATGTTTCGGAGGGTTTTTAAATGCGTAACCTTTATCTGGTCCGGCATGGAAAACCACAGTATCCGGATGAACATTCTTACTGTGTAGGACAGACAGATTTCTCTCTATCCATGCTTGGACATCTGCAGGCAGTCCTTCTTAATGAAGAATTGTCCGATAAAATATCAGGGGTATACTGCAGTCCTTTGTTAAGAACTGTTGAGACAGCAGGCCATATGGCACCTGAGCTTCCACATATCATTGTTTCTGATCTGTCAGAACGAAATCTGGGAGAATGGGATGGCCTTTCTTTTGATGAAATACGCCAGAGATGGCCGGACATTTATAAAGCGCGTGGGAATAACCCTGATCATCCGATCCCGGGAGCAGAAACTCCTGCTGCATCTGGTTTTCGCTTTTCGCAGGCAGTTCATAAGATTCTTTGCGCTTCTGAAGGTGATATTGCAGTGGTAACTCATACAGATGTAATCTCTTCTTATTTACATGCATTACATTCTGATATGTACAGCAGGCAGCAGTTTCGTCTGCCCTGCGGCTCTTACTATCATCTGGAAGTGAATGAAAAAAATAATATTTCTTTCTCTGATCCCAGTTATATACTGCCTCATCCTGAATTAAATGACGGACTATGTCTCAGGCTTCGCAATGCTGTTTCTCTGCCCCGTCATGTACAAGCTCACAGTGATGCTGTTACTGAACTTGCCTGTTGTTTATGCAATATGCTGGAATCCAATGGTTATATCTTTGACCAGAAGCTTGTTCGCTCCGGTGCACTTCTGCATGATATTGCCAGACTTCAGAGGCATCACGCGAAAACAGGCGGTGAACTTTTCTTACAGTTAGGTTATCCTGAGATCAGCCAGATCATTTCACAGCACCATGGTCTGTTGGAAGCCACGCTGGATGAAGCAGCTATTGTATTTCTGGCTGATAAACTGATTCAGGAAACACAGCGTGTAACCATAGAAAAAAGATTTGCCGACAGCATGAGTAAATGCAAAAGTCCGGAAGCTCGCAAAGCTCATGAGCAGCAGTTAGAACAAGCCCGCAAACTGCAGGACATTATACAATCACTCTGCCATATCACGCTTTAGTTCAGGCGGGCAGACGTACACAACTGGAGCAGAAAAATCACTTAATTTAGTTAGGAGGTATTTTATTATATGAGAACATTATTTCAGACAATAAAACAACAATTCCTGGAGGGAAACGATCTTGTACTTGTTTCCGTTACAGCATCCTCAGGGTCTACACCAAGAGGTGCCGGTTCCCGCATGCTGGTCGGAAAAAACGGCAGAATTTCCGGAACCATCGGAGGTGGAGCTGTAGAATATCGTGCTGAATGTATGGCATTGGATATTCTTGAAAAAAAGGAATCCTGCGAGCATGAATTCCGGCTGAATCATAAAGATGTTGAAAATATTGGTATGATCTGTGGTGGTGATGTTACGGCCTTTTTCCAGTATCTTGATCATAACGATCCGATTATTATGGAAATCACGGAAACTGCTGAAAAATTCTATGAAGAGCGAAAAGATTTCTGGCTGATCTGCGATCTTCTCACCACCTCCGGTGTGAGCCTTTACAGTCCTGCATGCGGTCTCATCGGAACTGCCAATGTTCCTTCTTCTGTATTATCTTCTTTGTCTCTAAAGCCACACCGATATCACAGTGAAGATTATGATCTGTTTTCTGAACAGATTGGAACCTCAGGAACTGTCTATGTATTCGGCGGCGGACATGTCTCACAAAAGCTTGTCCCAATCCTTGCAAGCGTTGATTTTCGCTGTGTTGTCCTGGATGACCGGCCGGAATTTACAAATCCTGCTCTTTTCCCAGGAGCAGTTGAAACAATACTTTGTGATTTCAACCATCTGGACCAGTATGTTTCTATTACAGCTGCTGATTATTGCTGCGTCATGACACGTGGACATTCCTATGATACCATTGTACAGGCACAGCTTCTCGCTACACCTGCATGTTATATAGGCGTCATTGGAAGCCGTGCAAAAAAAGCTGCTGTATTTCGCCGTCTGATTGAAGAATACAACATTAATGAACAAGATTTAAACCGTATCATCTCACCTATAGGACTGGAGATCAAAGCAGAAACACCGGCTGAAATCGCCATCTCCATCACAGGACAGATGATCCAGGTTCGCGCTGACAGAAAGGATACATCAAAATGATGGCAAAATCAGTATATAAAACTGTAATATTTGGTGCCGGACAAATTGGACAAATGACCGCAAGACTTCTCAGCAGTCCCTGTCAGCTCCTGTGCTTTGCTGATAATGACCCCCATAAACACGGATCATATATTGGAAATATTCCAGTCTGTTCTCCGGATACTGCAGCAGCACTTCTCCCGGATCTGGTCATCCTGGGAGTTCTGGATGAAGAACGGCGCAATTCTATGATAAAGCAGATGGAAAACTTAGGTTATCACGGACCTTTTCGTGATCCCTCCGTCCTTCGCATGTTTGACGCACGGGTTGCTGTTATGCGTCTTTTATCTGAGCAGATCTATCAATTGGATATTCCGGGAAATGTTGCAGAACTAGGTGTTTTTCGAGGTGAATTTTCTTCCCTGATCAGTGCAGCCTTTCCAGACCGAAAAATCCATCTTTTTGATACTTTTGAGGGATTTTCAGAAAAGGATATCACAATAGAAGCCTCCGGTAATCTGTCCCGTGCCAAAACAGGTGATTTTTCTTCTACTGATATTGACTCTGTTCTTCATGTTATGCCTGATCCTACACGTACTGTGATCCACAAAGGATGGTTTCCGGATACCTTTTCCGATGTCACAGATGAAACTTTTTGTTTTGTATCTCTGGACGCAGATCTCTATGCTCCAACTGCAGCCGCACTTCCTCTGTTCTATGAACGCCTGGCCACCGGAGGAGTTCTCCTGATCCACGATGTGTACAGTACACAGTTTTCCGGATGTCGAAAAGCGGTCGGGGAATTCTGTCTGAAAAACCATCTGTTTGCAGATCCTGTATGCGATCTGCATGGAAGCGCAATGATCCGAAAATTATAAAAGGAAACGCCGGAACCGGTATTTACCGGAACCAGCGTTTCTTTTTCATTTATTTATTGTATAGCCCTTTTCCACGTCCATGCCTAACCTTTATAAAATTCCTTTCAGAACATTTTCCAACGCTTCTCATGGAAGTAATTTCAGGACTGGCCAATCAAAAAAATAACCGCTAGAAGCCTTGATTTCTAGCGGTTCTACGTGCGTTAGAGGTTGCTGCGTGCCAGTGGCACGCGTTTAGCAACGACCGGAGCGAAGCGTAGATCGAACCCGTTCGAGTCCGACCCGTACTCGAATAAAAAAATAAGACAGTGCATTTGCACTGTCTTATTTTTTATTAGCGTGCGTTAGAGGATTCGAACCCCCGGCCTTTTGGTCCGTAGCCAAACGCTCTATCCAGCTGAGCTAAACGCACATCCTTGTGAAGTTCTTATCTCGTGTCCCTCACAACAATGAGTATTCTACTCTATACTGGAGCATTTGTCAACACTTTTTTTGAATTTTTTATTTTTTTCTTTTGATTCGCAAAATTATAACAATTTACAACTATTCTGTAATGATATCAGTACACAGGTACACCAAAATACCATCGCAGTCCTGTTTTCATTAATTCCGCCGCAAAGCCTCGATCGGGCTCAGTTTTGCTGCTTTCTTCGCAGGATAAATTCCAAAGAATACTCCTACTGCACAGGAAAACAAAGTCGCCGCCATAATTGTACTCAGGCTGATTCCCGGAGTGATGGACATTCCCATACTGCTGCTTATGATTGAACAGATCACATATCCGCCAATCACACCCAGAACAATTCCTATCACCCCTCCAATCACCGTCAGAATTGCCGCCTCTGCCAGAAACTGCATCATAATAGAAGAGGTTTTCGCTCCCAGTGACTTACGGATACCAATCTCTCTGGTACGTTCTGTTACGGAAACCAGCATAATATTCATAACGCCGATACCGCCAACCAGAAGGGAAATTCCCGCCACAAAGGAGATAAAAGCAGTCACCATATCCAGCATCTGATTCATAGAGCTCATAATATCCTGAAAGCTCTGTACCTGAAAGTAATCTTTTCCTGCACACTGATGTCTTTTTTCCATCAGTTTTACCACTTTGTCAGCAACATCCTGACTGTTTAAGCTCTTATCTGCCTGCATTGTTACTGAGAAAAAGTAATCGGATACACCGGTGAATTCATTCATTGTAGTATAGGGAACATTAATAGTCACCGGCATTCCCTCATAAGTATAACTGACAAAGGTTCCATTTTCTTTCTGGGTTGTCACCCCGCAGATACGAAGACTTTTGGTCAGTCCATAACAATTGACATCTACAGTCATTCCAACCACATCATCTGTGCCAAAGAGTCTTTTTGCATCTGCATCGGAAAGCACACAGACATTTTTTGCTTCCTGAACTTCATTTTCTCCGAAATATACTCCATGCTTCATGGTGGCATTATTTAACAGCTTTGCATCCGGTCCCTCACCCGTCAGCATAAGAGAAAAATTTCCCTTACCTGTGGTAGTTTCTCCACTGAATGAATCCGAAACATTTACTCCTTCTATACCGTCTACCGCCCGGATTGCTTCCACATCATCCGCAGTGATCCACTCCTCATCTGTCTGTGCCTCATCGCTGACACTGATGGCAATCTGCCCGCCGCCGATATCATCAATTTCACTGTTCATCTGGTTCTTGGTTCCTTCACCCACAGATACAATGGCAATTACAGAAGCAATGCCAATGATAATGCCAAGCATAGTCAGAAAAGAACGTCCCTTATTTGCCATAATGTTATGGACTGCCATCTTGATATATTCATACAGATTACTCATCGGCATCCTCTCCTGTCTGTTCAGGAACTGCCTGTACTTCCATTCCCTCTGTGTAATCACCCAGATCTGCGATTACTTCTTCTCCTTCTTTGATTCCGTCCGTAATTTCCACATAATCCTCTGAGCTGATTCCTGTGGTAATATTTCTCTTTGTCACCAGTCCATCTTCTATCACATAGCAGAAGGAGCCTTCTTTTCCGATATTGACCACTTCCACAGGAAGAGTCACCACATTTTTCGCAGAAGCCGCATAAATCTTAACCTTTGCATCTACTCCCAGGAAAATATCTTCATCCGGATTATCAATGCTTACTGTTGCTGAAATGACCGGCGTTCCTTTTTCATTCTGCACCGCAATATGACTCATTTTTGTTACAGTACCCTGATAAGTATTATCCCCCAAGGTAATCTCAACAGACTGCCCCTCTTTCACTGTATTATAATCATATTTAGAGAGAGTCACATCCACACTTGCCTTGTCTGCATTCTCAATAGTAAACAGTTCCATACCCTGAGTAACTGCTGCTCCCTGCTTAATATCTGCCTTGGATATGATTCCGTTAAATTCCGCGGTGATTCCTTTCTTTCCTTCCTTCACCAGCTCCTCGGCTGATTTTGCGTCCAGTTCGGAAAGATTATCTGTTACTTTCAGTTTCTCTTTTTCTTCTTTTGTCAGGCTTGTGGAATCTGCCTCTGCGATAGCTTTCTCAGAAGCCAGATCTGACTGAAGCTCTGCAAGTTCATCGCTTGCTGTCTCAAGTGCACTTTCCAGAGCAGAAGTATCCGCAGTTACTGTCCCGCCATCACTTCCACTGTAATCATATCCGTAGGAGGAAGAATCTTCCCCATCGCTGTCATCTGCATCTGAACCGTCTGAAATTCCCCATGAGTAATCTGCACTGCTTTCTGTGAAATCAGAAAGTACCGGCATTTTCGGTGTCTGCTGCTTAAGATCATTATAAGTCTGCTGTGCCTGCTGCATTGCGAGCTGTGCCTGTGTTCTTGCAGCCTCCGCATTATCCAGAGCCTGTGTATTCTCATCTGAAGGGTCTGCCTGCCATGTTGCAAATGCCATCTGATATGTGGTGTCTGCCTGATTATAATCGCTTTGTGCCTGATTATACTGTGCATTCAGATCTGAGAGCTGCTGCTGGTACTGCGGAAGAGTCTCCGTCTTGTATGTATAAAGTGCGGCCTGATATTTACTCTGGATTTCCTCCTGTTTCTTTGCCTCTGCCTGGGCTTTTGCCTGAGCTTCCTGCTGCTGTGCCTGAGCCTGAGCTGCTGCCTGTGCGGATGCCTGAGCTGCCGCTTCACGCTGTGCCGCTGCTGCTGCCGCTGAAATCTGTGATTTCAGAGACGAGACATAAGCTTTTTTATCCTTTATTTTCTTCTCAAGCTCCTGAACATTCTTTTTGGCATCCTTCTGCTTCTTCTCTGCTTTGTAAGATTTATTTCTTGTATCCTTTGTATCATACTTTGTTGATTTCAGATTCAGTTCTGCTTTCCGATTATCTTTCTCCAGATCCTCTGTATTAAACTCGATCAGTTTTGTTCCCTTTTTCACCACATCTCCCTGGGCAAAAGAAACCGTTTTCAGCTCTGCATTTACAGGAGAATAATAGGTCTTCTCCTCTTCACTTCCCACTGTTCCTGTAGCATCTACAATTTCCTCAACATCACCCTTCTCTGCAATTACCACCTGAACCTGCGGGATCTGATTTTCTGTGGAATTCCTCTGACCTGCTACTGTAACTCCGCCGGCAACAACGAGAACAGCAGCTGCTCCAATAATAATTTTCTTTTTACTTTTCTTTTTTTTCATAATATTTGTCTCCTTGTAACCGGGTTTATGCATCCAGCTGATTTTTTATATATTCTTCTTTCCCATAGTTTTTATTGATAAAATCTGACTCTATCTTTCCATCCATAATTCTGACTACACGCCTTGCCTGAGCAGCAATCCCATTATCATGTGTGATCAATATGACCGTTTTTCCCTGCTCGTGCATACTTTTAAGAATCTGAAGAATCTCCTTACTGGATGCAGAATCCAGATTTCCTGTAGGTTCATCTGCCAGGATCACCGGTGGCTGGGCCGCGATTGCTCTTGCAATAGCCACCCTCTGCTGCTGTCCTCCTGACATTTCATTTGGTCTGTGATCCATACGTTTCTCAAGCCCTACCATGGTCAGTGACTCTACTGCCAGCTTATGTCTCGTTTTTCTGTCTACCCCTCTGTAAACCAGCGGTAGTTCCACATTTTCAATTGCAGTCAGATTTGAGATCAGATTAAATCCCTGAAAAATAAATCCGATCTCCCGGTTTCTGACTTCTGAGAGTTCATTGTCTTCCATTGTGGACACATCAGTTCCATTCAGAAAATATTCGCCGGATGTAGGCACATCCAGACAACCCAGCATATTCATAAATGTAGACTTTCCTGAACCTGACTGTCCGATAATAGCAACAAACTCACCCTTATTAATTTCCAGATTAATATGATCCAGCGCCCGTACTTCATTCTCGCCGGGATTATATATTTTACACAAATCTTTTACTCTGATCAGCGCTTCCTCCATCTTTCCCTCCCGTCTATTAAATATCCTGCTCCAATCCAGATCTTACAGAATCGCAACCTGTCTTTCGTAAGATATCAGAAATACCTTTTACAATCATAACCTCACTTATATGTTAAAAGGGCAGCGCTTCAGTTTTCCAAAAGCTCTGCCCTTATCTGCGGAATCTGCAAGTCTCTGTTATCAGAAACGATACAGCTTCCACGATTTCTTCATATTTTTATTCCGCATCTGCCTGACTTTTTATGCTTCCAGCAGAAATGCCTTATATGCTTTCTTAGCTTCGTAAATATCTGCCTTACTTGTCACTTCCCATGGTGCATGCATACTGAGCACTGCCACACCGCTGTCAATGACTTCCATTCCATAAAGTGCTGCGATATAAGCGATTGTTCCGCCTCCGCCTACATCAACTTTACCAAGCTCAGCTGTCTGGAACGCAACTTCATGGCTGTCAAAAATATTTCTGACTCTTGCCACATATTCTGCATTTGCATCATTCGAGCCGGATTTACCTCTTGCTCCGGTAAATTTATTTAATACGATACCTCTTCCAAGATAAGCTGCATTCTTTTTCTCAAATGCCTCCCCATAAGCCGGATCATAGCCTGCACTTACATCAGAGGAAAGCATACTGGAATTCTTCAGAGTTCTTCTCAATCTCAGATCACTGTAGCATCCCATTGCATCCAGAAGTTCAGCCACTGCGTTCTCAAAGAAACGTGACTGCATACCGGTTGCACCTACGCTTCCAATCTCTTCTTTATCAGTAAACAGACAGCAGGAAGTGTGTTTCGGGGTGTCCATCCCAAGCATTGCAAGCAGAGAAGTATATGCGCACACTCTGTCATCCTGTCCATAAGCAGCGATCATACTTCTGTCCAGACCACACTCTCTTGCCTTTCCTGCCGGTACGATCTCCAGCTCTGCAGAAAGAAAATCTTCCTCTTCCATATCATACTTCTCTTTAAGGATATTCAGTACATTCTGTTTTACTGCCTCTTTCTTCTTATCATCTTCCAGGTCTTTCAGTGGTCTGCTGCCGATCAGGATGTCCAGATTCTCTCCCTCGATCACTTCTGCCGCTTTTTTCTGCATCTGCTTTCCTGCAAGATGGATCAGAAGGTCTGTGATATATACGATCGGATCATCCTCATCCTCACCGATATTTACTTCTGCTGTACTTCCGTCTTTCTTTACCACTACGCCATGAATTGCCAGGGGAAGAGTCACCCACTGGTATTTCTTAACACCGCCATAATAATGGGTATCCAGATATGCAAGATCCGTATCCTCATATAATGGATTCTGTTTGACATCAAGACGTGGAGAATCAATGTGTGCTCCCAGAATATTCATTCCCTCAGAAATATCATCCTGTCCGATATGAAACAGTGCAATGATCTTCTTCATTCCGACTGTATAAACTTTATCTCCTGCTTTCAGTTTCTCACCCTTCGCAGTCTTCTCTTCCAGAGATTCATAACCTGCTGCCCGTGCTTCTCTGATGATCTGCGTCACACATTCACGCTCTGTTTTTCCCACATTAAGAAAATTGCGATACGCTTTTGCAACCTGCTCCAGTTCTTTTTCTTCTGCTTCTGTATAAGAAAGCCATGCATTTCTACGTTCCATTTACTGTTCCGCCTTTCTTTATGACTGTCATTCATAGTATTGCTTTGATAACGGTAACTATTCATCAGTTCGCTATTATGTAATGATATTGAACAATTACCTGTTTTTCATTATAAAACATCCTCTGAAAATTTTCCATATGATTAATATTTATTTGTCAGTGGACATTATGATTCATTTCCGCTATAGTTGATGGCAGGTTAATGTTTCTCCTCTCAAATTCATTATTTGCGAGGATTATTATAAAAATATCTGCAATACCAGGAGGTTCTGTCATGAAAAATTCAGAGGAACTGCGTCAGCAGCTTCGTTCCATAAACCGCAAAAGTTATCCGGCATATAAAGGGCTGAAAGGTCTGTATCATTTTGGAAATTATATTCTGTCCATCGACCATGTGCAGGGAGATCCTTTTGCTTCTCCCTCTCATGTCAGCATTCAGATTTCACACAGAGATACCGGATTTCCCGTCGAATATTATAAAGATACACTTACCGGGACTACTCTTTGCGACTATCTTACACGTCAGTTTGAAAAACAGGTCAGTCAGTACAGCTTTCGTGCAAAAGGCTCCGGCAAAAGCGGCCTGCTCACTGCCAGTCATTGTGGTCAGGAGATTCTTTCCCGGACAGCCTGTGAAATAACAGAAAAAGGCATAACCGCCCGCTTTTTTGTGGGCTTCCCTGCTAATGGCCGCACGATCAATGCCACTGAACTGGAGAAAATCCTTTTTGATTTTCTGCCTGTATGCATTCAAAAATCCTTTTTCTACTCCAGCCTTAATGCAAAGGAATTACAGAATTATATAGAGCTTGCAGAGGATCAGGAATTTATCCGTCAGACGCTGCCCGCAAAAAATCTCTGCGCATTCATAGCCGATGGCTCCATCCTCCCAAGAGAAAGCGGTATTTCCTCCCGCCCTATGAAAGCTTCCATTCCCTTTACTTCTCCGGACAGTCTGCGCATTTCCATAAATCTTCCCCATAAAGGAAAAATCACAGGCATGGGGATTCCAAAGGGAATCACTCTGATCGTAGGCGGTGGATATCATGGCAAATCCACGCTTCTGAATGCACTTGAACTTGGTGTATACAATCATATCCCCGGAGATGGACGTGAATACGTGATCACAGATGCAACTGCTGTCAAACTGCGTTCAGAAGATGGCCGTTTTATCAAGGATGTGGATATTTCCATGTTTATAAATGATCTTCCAAACAAGAAAGATACCCGCTGTTTCTCTACACTGGATGCCAGTGGAAGCACTTCCCAGGCAGCCGGTATCGTAGAAAGCATGGAAGCCGGAAGCCACCTTTTTCTTCTTGACGAAGACACCTCCGCAACTAACTTCATGGTTCGTGATGCTTTCATGCAACAGGTTATCCAGCGTGAGAAAGAGCCGATCACTCCGTTTCTGGAACGTGCAGAAGATCTTTATAAAAAAGCAGGGATTTCTACAATTCTTGTTGCCGGTAGTTCCGGGGCATTCTTTCATATTGCAGATACAATTATCCAGATGGACAATTACGTTCCAAAAGATATTACAGCTTCTGTCAAAAAATTATGCAGCCAATATCCTCTGCCTGCTGTTTCAGTTACTGATTTTCAGCTTCCGCACAGCCATCGCATTATGAGCAGACCTGCCGAATCTTCTAAGCGCCTCATACATAACAGTCGTGGAAATCATTCCGATTCCGGTGCCGCAAAACCTGAGCGCCTGAAAACCAGAATCTCCGGAACAGATGGCTTCTCTCTCGGCAGACAGGAGATTGATCTCCGCTATACAGAACAGCTTATTGACGCAGAACAGACCGCTGCCTTAGGTCTCCTGCTGAAATATGCAGTTGAACATCTGGCAGACGGCAGACGTACCCTGCCTGAGATTGTGCAGTTTCTTTGGAAAAATCTCTCTTTACATGGTCTGTCCTTCTTTACGGAGAATCAAAAAATTTCCTGTGGTTACGCTACTCCCCGTATTCAGGAAATTTATGCCTGTCTTAATCGTTACAGAGGTTTATAAGAAAGAATCCTGCTTCAGTGACATAATAAAATCACCGCTTCTCCGTCGATCTTGTCGGCTAAGCGGTGATTCACGTTCATTTTACACTTTTTAGGGAAAGGAAAGATTTTCTCTTAAGGTACGTCATTTCCTTAAGATGTAAATATCATAACCTATAAATGTGAGAGAAATTTGTCTAATTTCTAATATAATTATAAAATTTATTAAAAAACTGCAAAGAATGTTGATTTTACGGGATTCCCTGAATGCAGATTTTAGTTTTACCCCAATTATTACCCCAATCCGCTGATTTTATTCATAAAAAGAGGCAGCAGTTATAAAACTGCCACCCCTATAAAACCATTTTCTACTTGTTTCATTTCCTGCTGCTTTGTGCTCGGAAGAACATGAGCGTACAAATCCGCCGTCATAGCCAGACTACTATGTCCCAGAATCTTCTGGAGCGTCTGCATATTTCCACCTTCTTCTATATATCGTGTCGCAAATGTATCTCTAAAAGCATGGTGGGTAAATCTCTCAATCTCTATACCCTGCTGCCGGAGTCTCTTTAAAACATTGTTTATAGAAAACGCCACTGTAGAAGATGCAACCGCTCTGGATCCGTTGCTCCCGATAAATATATTGCTGTCCATTTTCCTCGCAACAATCTCACCGTAAATCATAGCCATTTTCTTTCTCTGCATCTGCAGAACCTTTTTAATTGTATCATTCATAGGAATATCACGTTTACTTGTCTCTGATTTCGGAGAAGTCTCTGTAATCCCTCCGCCTTGTTTCCAGCTCACTGTTTTAGTCACATGAATCACATTATTGATATAATCTATATCCTGCCATTTCAGAGCCACAATCTCATTAAGTCTCATTCCGGTACATAAGGAAAAGCAAAAGAACTCATAAAGCCACTCCTGTTTAGCTTCCTGGATAAATGCCTGCTGTTCCTCTCTGGTTAATGCCCGGTGAATAGTTTCACTTGCTTTCGGTCTGTCGTCCATTCTCAGTGGCTTCACACTGGCAGCAGGATTCTTGATAATAATTTCATCATCAACTGCTGCATTTAATACCGTTTTTAATAATACTATAACGCTGTTAGTTGTTGATGCACTCAGTTTTTGTGCCAAATTTTGCTGAAGTTTTACAATCTCACGCTTCTCAATCTTCTGAAGCTTGGTTTCTCCCAGCACTGACTTGATATGATTGTTATACCTTGACCGGTTCATCTTGATACTGCTGTCCTTAATCACTCCTGTTCTGGATTTTTCCCACTCATCAAAATAAGAGTCCAACGTGATATTTCTGTTGGAAGTGTACAGCCCTGCTTTTATCTCTTCACGCATCAGGGTTTCATTTTCTGTGCATTCCTTTACATTGTGTCCATAAGCACTGTAACGTTTACCATCCACAGTAAAACGCTTTTCAAATAATCCGTTTGCTTTCTTCCTCATTCCTGACGGGATTCTTGCCATTTATACCTCACTCCTTCCTACTTGCCCTCTCGATCAGCTCCATCAGCTCTCTATGTCTCCGGTTGAACTCTTCACTGTTCACCTGCAGATATTTCTCCTCTCTGGCTACCAGATCAGCAAGCATCTGTTTAAATTCTTTATCATTCACAGGATCATCCCCCATATATAAAAAGAACCGGCTCAACTGCTGCCATGTTACAGGTCTATAGTTGCGCCGGCGCAATTTCTTGTTTCTGTCCGGTGTGTTACCAGCGCACCGGGGTGTTACTCCACGCCCTCAGGTTATATGTATCTTCTGCTTATACGTTCCGGTTCAGACTGCGCCAACAGCATTCCCGGAATCCTATAAGACTTATCTTCTACTTCATCTCGATCAATAACGGCCGTCTTTCCTCTGCCAGTGTAAAGGCGACCTGAAGAAATTTTCTTAATCTCTCCTGTCTCGGATATGCGAGCATCATTAACTTGAATTGTAAATACTCTTCCGGTGTGCTCTTGGAAAGCTCCAGGATAAGCTCTACTGCCAGACGGTTAATTTGTTCATTCACTGTTGCGCCCTCCTGATCTTGTAGGAATCATTCCTGAATCCTTTTTAACTTCTTGATTCCACAATGTCTCCCAAGCTTCCCTGATTGCTTTTAATCTCTTTTCTGTTTCAACCACATAATCAAACAGGATTTCTGACATAATACGGCATTTATCCCAGTCATATACTTTTTGAAATTCTGTTTTTGTTGTTGAAAAATCATCATATAACTGCGTACTCTGAAATTTTCCTTTCTCAATTGCAGTTTCAGCTCCACACAAATTATTATCTACATCGATCAAAATGTTTTTAATGCTCTTTAAATTTTCCATGGGTTACAATCTTCTTTCTCTCTTGATTTTTTACTCTGAATTCCTGTATAATGACAAAGAATCCAGTTAATTAGTGGTTGACGGGTTACCTGCTCTTATCGGTGGTGGTGCACTGGTAAGAGCTTTTTTATTTATTATTCCAATTCTTTCCATAGCTCTGCAGCTGTCTTAAAACCTGCTGCAAATCCACTACGTTCAACTATGTAACAATGTTCTGCCATCATTTGCAGAAGAACCTGTCTCTGTTCTTCCGGTACAGATGCCTCGATTGTCTTGCTGATCTGCTGCCAGCTTCTTCTCACTTCTGGGCTTGCTGCATGTGTTCCCGCCCAGAAACCATGTAATATTTCTATTGTTTTCATCTTCATAACTTCTTTCCATGGGTGTACTCATAGTACAGTGTACTCATAACCCCACAGAGGAAAATTGTAATTACATCCAATACAGACATTGCTTATTTCCTTCCTGTCACAATAATCCCTAAGCTACGTGGGGATTTTTCTTCTCTATATGTTTCAGTGGTAAATTGTTCACCTTTAGGTCTATGTCCCATTCTGTAGCCGTATAACGGGCATGTTTTACAAGTACATAGCCTAACTTCTGCACTCTGTCCATTGCAACAGTCAAGACATTTCTGTCTGATTGCTCTAACTGGTGTTAATTTAGCCATCTTTTACCTCTTCCTTTTTACCCGAAGGCGGCAGCAGGTGCCAACCCTCGGTTATTTGCCAAAAGATATTGTATCACTTCGGAGATTTCGGGCATCTATATAGTGATGTCCAATAAGCAACCATAGCTCTCCTTGTAACTATAGCCGCCCAGTATTTGCAGTAATTCCGCCTTGACGTTTACCCCTGCGTCAATGACTGCTGCCAGACCGGCCGCAAGTCCTCTCGGAACATAACCAATAACAGTTTTGCGATTAATAGAACGTAAATGGACCACAATCTTGATGGCGTTCTTATCGAATGGGTTTTCCGGTTCTCTTACAAGCTCCGCCTGCATGGTATCTACTGGAAACTGTTTCATGAATCCCAGCCTTTCCTGAATGTTCCCTGCTGTGGTTCCCACTGCTCGAATCTTCATAGAGAGTTTAATGCGTTTCCATGCTTTCCGGAATGCCTGAGATAAGGTATAGCCTTCTTTCTTCAGTTCATTTGCCATTGTACAAACCGCTTTTCTGATATTGGTTATCTGCTTCATGTTTTCCTTGCCTCCTTTCTTTAACTGTTTATATTATAAACGTTTATGTTTAAAGTGTCAATAGTTATGTTTGAATATTTCCATTTATTTTCAAAACAATACTATTGTCAACATAAATGTTTTCATTTATAATATCAGTAAGAAAAGAGGTGATAATTTTGTCAGTATCAGAACAAATTAAAATTTTATGTGTAAAATTAAATATTAGCGTTTCAGAGTTGGCTCGATTATATGGCACAAGCCCTCAGGCTTTCAGCCAAAAAATGAAAAGGGAAGGGTTTACGCCTGCTGAGTTAAAAAAAGTAGCTGAAGCAGCCGGATGTAAATACATTACTTCTTTCGTGCTTCCAAACGGTGACACCGTCTCTGACTGATCCAGCAGATCAACCCAGACGGTAAGCCTTTCGACTGTGGGGCGTTTTTATATGTATTATGATATTATTACATTTTATATATTTTGCCCCCACAGACGAGAAAGAACCTCTTACTGCTGCCGCTTCGCCTTCTCAGGTTTTCCTCTGACCAATAAACTCACCTCTTTCTCTTGCGCGCGTATCGTGTAACATAATTCCATCATTTTCCATCATTTACAGGTAGAATATGTAGGAAATTCTTGATAAAACATTTTGAAAAAACTTAACATTTCTTAACAGTAACGCTCCGGAACGTTCCGTATTTTCCATTGCAACGTTGCAATAGCTTCATGTTCTTCCCAGAAGGCGAACGCTCGGATAAAATAGCGAACGTTCGATATTTTCAGAACCTTAAAAGCCAGAGACTTCGGCACCTGTAAAGCCTATTCGTTTCGTTTTTGTATCTATTCGTTTTTTTCGGAACGCTTCCAGTCGTGTTTGTTTTGACAGTCGCCCGGCAGCAGCCTGTTTCCTGGTTTACCAACTTTTCTATTGTTTTGGGAATTTTGTGAAGGAAATACTGCATATGTGGTCGTGGGATCTCTGATCAGAACTTTTTTCTATCCCCCGGTTAAAATCAAAAGTCTGATCTGGGAATATTTTGTGCATCTATGGGCATATGTGGTCGTGGAGCTTCTTTCTTTTTCACTTCTGCAGATCAGGGGGGATTCCTGCTGCTGCATTTCATGCTGGAATAATGCCTAAGTTCCTAAGCAGGGTACAACTTGTACCCCTGTTCAAATCACACTTCATTCAATGTTATCGGTTGACGCTAAGCTCTTATTACTGGTGGTGCAGATATAAGAGCTTATCTCATAATTGCGCCGGCGCAATTTCTTTAAGCCATGTTCTTAGTGGCAATTCTTTTCTTGCTTCCCTGCTGTTTACCCTTCCGATACTTAACCAAATATAAACGTACTCCATTATCAATTGCTGTGAGTATTGCTTCCTTTCGTGACATTTCGGTAATACTGTAAAGATCATGACTCCATTCATCAAAAGAAAAGCAATAGTAATATCCATTTAATTCCTTTGCCTTCATGCTTTCTCACTCCTTTGTTTTAGTCCTGCTGCCGGGCTTCGCCCTTTATATATTCCGGTACCTGATACACCTTTCTTAAAATCTACGCTCAATCATATCCAGTGCTGTCCTTTCTGTAGAGCTGGTCCAGTTCCTGTTAAAAGTGCCAACGCCACCGCCAACAACTCCCCGGCTGTATATTTCACCATCCCTGCAGAACTCCCTTAACAGGTTCGATCTGGAAGGCCTACGAAGCTCAGTTAATCCTTTTCGTAACCATTGTCTTGCTGCTTCTCTTGTAACTCCGACTGTTTCGCCTATCTTATCCAGTGTCAGCTCCTGCTGGTACCGCATCCGGATTACTTCCGGAGATTTTCCTGGCAGATCATCCACCAGCGTCCAGAGAATACTTTTAAGTTCTTCCCTTTCCAGATTATCCAGAACATTCTCATAATGGTTTTCCGGATCTGCGATAGTGTCCCCGAATGTTACCCCTTCAGTCCCCTCTATTTCTTTGTCCATGCTTCCAGCTTTGCAGGCTTCGGCAGCAGTCTTTAATCTATCCAAAGTCTCATAGTTGATTCTCATCCGGCAACAGATCTGTTCATCTGTTGGATTCTTTCCGAATCGCATCCGGTAGGTATTTAAGAATCTCTGGTACCGTAAAACCTTTTCCTGAAGATTATACGGGATATGTAAGTGTTTATTGTCCTGGCTATATCTCTGCATTCCCTGTCGGATCCAGAAGGAAGCGTAAGAGAGAAAGGCAACACCTGCAGATAAATCATAAGGTCCTATTGCCCTGTACATTCCCAGATAGCCCTCCTGCATCAGATCATCTATATCTGTCTCTGTCTTTGCGTACTTCCTGGCTATCAGGTAAACAAAATTCCTGTTCTGCTGCCAGAGCTTCGCCATGTTCCCTGTCACATCTTCACCGGCTTTAATCTTCTGCACCAGTTGCTCATTGTTTTCTTTCCCTGTTGACACAAGACAACACCTGCCTTTACAATATTATTGTCCCTGTGAGCCTGCTGCCTTGTGTTGTGGGCTTATTTTTTTTGCCTTGTGTTCCAGATCAGTTGAAACACTGCAGAGTACATCCCGGCATAACTGACAATTATATTCTGCTTCTGTCTTCTCTATCACACCCGCCAACTCTGACCAATATGAATCGTCTTTAAGATCCTTTGGCGGATAGTGTGCTTTATATATCCGCCAGGCAGCAGTGAAAATATCGTAAGCCTGTTTCAATTCCTTTGCCTCGTCCATGATTGCCCTCTCCTTTGTTTTTCCTTTCAAATTTCGACTTTTAAGCCCTTACCCTATAAATTCTACCCTTAAGCAGTTTAAATTGATTTTCGTGGTAATTTACCCTTATATTTATTTATATCTACAACATTCTGCGGCTGTATCTCTTCCCCTGTGTATCAAAACGGTATTTCCATCTGCTCAACCTGATCAATGCTGATAAATCCATCTATATCTTCTTCCCAGGCATAAGGAACGGTAAAGAACTTTGATGTATCGCTGATCCGCTTTGATGTATCGTCATAATACAGAGAAATTGCTTTCTCTCCGGTTGCCAGTTTCCCGGTCAGCCTGTTCTTTGATACAGTTAAAAGCCTCTGATCTTCCGGAAGGTCTTTTCCTCTCTTGTAAGTCATTACCACATCCACCTTGTTTGTGATATCTGCGCTTCCACTTACTGAGTCATTATCGTCAGTCCCAAAACTATTTTTTCTTGGATGCACAACCAGGATCACAGCTACCTGCTGCCGCTTCGCCATCTTTACCAGCTTGTCTACAAACTTACTCTGCGCCCGGTACAGATCTACACTCATCCCCACATCAAGAGCACTCATAAGATTGTCCAGAAGGACCAGCTTGATATCATATTGCTGAACTGCCTTTTCTATTGTCTCGATCAGCTCTGCCGGTTCCTCATCTGTCAGGGACTGGTTATCATAGATATATGCCCGTCCCCGGTACCATGCTGATATCTTCTCTGTCTTTTCCCTTGGTATAAAATAACTTACGCTCCCGTTATCCCCTGCTTTATCAATTACATTGTGTTTTCCCGCTATCTGAAAGTCTATCCAGCGTTTAAAGTGATAATCTTGTAATTCTCCGGAGTATGCAAAGACTTTATTCCCGTCATTTAATGCATTGGCAAGGATCTGGGAAGCAAGTGTACTCTTACCGTCTCCTCTCTTCCCAGTGAGAATGACCGTCTGCCCCAGATAAAGCCCACCAGATAACACCCTGTCAAGGCTTTTGATACCTGTTGGAATCTTTGGGAGGGAATACAGGTCTACCGCTTCCACGTCTGCCAGTTCCTTCACCTGCTTCAAAGGCGAGGCTTCCGCCTGTTCTACTGCATTCTTTACCGCATCCCTGCCGTACTTCTGCAATAGTTCATTTGCGTCCTTGCATCCTTTATAATCCTGCTGCCTCACTGCCTTTACTGTGCCCCGGAACCGCCGCCGCATATCATCCAGAAGAGTGATAGAGCCTCTTTCACAATCTCCAAAGACTATTAAAGTATCAAAATTCTGTAACCAGTCCCAGCAATAGGGCACCCATGTAAAGCCGTTCTTTCCGTTCGGGACAGATACTGCATTCTCAATCCCTGACTCGGCAACTGATAGGCTGTCCAACTGCCCCTCTGTCAGGATCAGCGTTTTATTATCCAGGTTGCACTGGTACATCCCAAACAGAATAGGCTTACAGTTCGCTTCACACCATTCTTTGTTGTTGTCTCTTTCTGGGTTAAAGTCTGTTTTCCGGTATTTTATAAACTGCATGGTCCCTTTCTCATCCAGGAAGGGAAACACCAGAACATTCTCATGTTTGCTCTGAACGGTGATCTGATATTTCTCTGCTGTGGCAGCAGTGATCTTTCTGCTTTCCAGATATGTAATAGCTGCAGATTTTGGTTTTATTGCCTGCATCTTCTTAAACTTCCGGTACCGCTGTTTCCTTCCGGTCTGGTAATATGCGTCTACATCATTGCCAAGACTGAACCATGAAAACTCTGCTGCCAATGTGAGCATATTTCCAGAAACAGAGCAGGAGGAACGAAGACATTTAAACTGTCCGCTGATCAGGTTGATTGAGAACGTCCCTTTATCTCTGTTCTTTCCTCCGTTACAATAAGGGCAGTATAGAAATTGCAGTTCGTCCCCTTTCTGTTTATTCTGAATCCCGGAAGCTCTGGCAAACTCCCACGCATCCGATTCTTTAAATTTATAATATCCCATTGGTTACTCACTCCATAAATCAATACACTCCTCTACAGATTCCTTGGCATCTATTGCCTGCTGCTTCTTTGATACCGGTATTTCGTTTAAATAGCTTTCAAACTTGGTACCAAATAATGTTTGTGGTCTCAGGTACCGCTCCATTTTCTCCTCACTGCCCCATTGAGAAACCTTCCAGTCGATTACACTTTTAAAATCTTCCAGAGTAAACCCCTCTTTAATCCTTGCCCTTATATGCCTTTGTGTTGTTTCTGTAGAATACTTATAAGCTTTTCCAGTCTTCTCATTCAAATAATCAATAATCTCTTTGAATGGGTATCCTGTCGGGCTTTGCTCAACTATATATTTATCTCTATTCTCTATCTCTTTCTCTATCTCTATCTCTGGTGGAGTTTTGTCTGGACATTTGTCCTCTAATTGTCCAGACATTTGTCCATGAAATCTTTCTCTTTCAATTCGTGATCTATACGCTCTTTTTCTATCTGCTTCACTGCTGCTTTCTCCAATAAAATCCTGGATATTCATTATGTAAATAGAACCAGAATCCAGAATTTCAATCAGTCCAAGTTCCTTAAAAATAGTTAAAGCCTTCTCTACTGTTCCCACCTGATGGCGTGTTACAGATGCCAGCATCTGAGAATTATATGGTATAGCACCATTTAACATTAGTCTGCCGCCATCTTTTAAACTTCTGAGATAAAGTTTCAAAAGTATATTGCTATATAAATATCCATCCTTCATGTTTTCCAGTAATACCATACTGTCTGATTCAAAAAAGTTTTCTTTTAACTTCAAGTAATAATACTTTTTATTATCTGCCATAACTTCGATGCTCCATTCATTCTGAAATCTCGTCCAGGTACTTCTGGATCTTCAACACATTCCACAGGACTCTACGCCCTACTGTAATCTTGGCACCTGCTGCCGTACCAATTTCCACTGCTGTTGCACGACCGGCACTGAGTAAACACTGCAAGCCCTCTGTGCTAACTGCCAAATTATTTGTCGATACAATCCTTGCTCTTGCTTCTTTCATAGCGTTCTCCTTTACTTATCAATGTCATCAATAATTGCTGTGACATCTACACCCAGAGCTTTCGCAATACGTCCGATTGTTTCTGGTCTTGCATTTCTGCCAGCCATTAGACTGCATAATGTACCACGAGAAATCCCCTCTACTTCAAGATCCTTAGTTCCCTTACAAGCTCTTGCACGTGCAATATCAAATTTGTTTTTGTTAAGCTTCATTGTATTTCCTCTTACTTTCTGCATTCATTTTGAATACTTTTTTATTTTATATACTCATTTCGAGTGTGTATTCAATGTTATCACATTCGTTATGAGTGTGTCAACGCAAAATTTGCATACATTTTGATTGCATTTAATTTTTTTTAATGTTACAATCTAAATAAAAAGGATGTGGCGTATATGGAAAATATAGGGAAAAAAATTAAACAATATAGAAAATCAGCTAATCTCACACAAAAACAGCTTGCTCAAAAATGTGGATACGCTACCGGAACAATACAACAATATGAACTCGGTAAACGTTCTCCTCGACTTCCACAATTGCTAGAAATCGCTAAAGCATTAAATATTCCTGTTTCTGTTCTCCTAGACACAAGCTGGGAAGAAGAATGCGAGAAAGAATATTCCCGAAAAGAAAAAAGACGTTTGCAATATTTACAATGCTTAGGCTATAAAATAGTACTTCATGACGATAATTCTTTTGATATATATTGTGATGGCTATAAATATTCCATACCACATAAGGACCCAGAAGCCTATTATGACGTAATATGTGAAGTCGTAGATTCAGCCGCTCAAAATATCATTGAAGAAATTATCGAAAAATACAGCGATACCGAAGAAGAGGAATAATGACCGAATCGGTCACTTTTGAAAACAGAAACGGCAGCAGGACCTGCTGCCACGCCTTGACAATATAATATACTTACCCAGGCAACTGGGAGGATGCGGTACCACTCCGTTTCTGAGTCTTGCAGAAAGGAGTGGGGCTTATGAGTACATATGAAGAATTTATGATTATCCTGAATGTAGGACTTCTGATTGTAGCTATTCTGAATCTGAAAAATAAGAAATAGCATCCCCGCTCTGGTAAAGTAGGATGCTATTTCTTTAGTCTTATTGCACCAGAAACGGATAGGTTTCAGCTATCGTTCCAGTTGTCTTGTTAAGTATATTATACAAACTGCCAAAATATTTGTCAAATCAGATTTTAATAATACTCTTCCATTCTGATCAGAACATAAACAGGTATTTTATATGACTCTTCTTCTCAGGTTCTCGTACCCCACTTTTTACCCCAATCTTTACCCCATAAAATACTTTTTACTTTATGAGCAAACGATAAAACACTATGAACTGCAATAAACTCTTTTTTGTAAACTTTTCCAGTAAAATTAAGGCTTTAGAAACTTTTGAAAAGTTACATAATAACATTAGACGAAATCAGATGAACCATACCCAGTAAAATTATAAAATTTATAAAAAAACTGCAAAAATTTGTTACTGTTCACTCCGTTCTCAGCAACACAAAAATTTTACACTTTTAGAAATTTTGTAGGAATCAGTTGCATCTCCCTTTCAATCCGTTATAATATTAGATGTATGTAACTATTTAATAATCAAAGAAATCTCTGCGGAACAGTTATCTGATATAGAGCTGCATAACACAACAAAGGTTAGTACACCGTTTTCGAAATAACTATACCACTCACTTGTCTGCGAATCCGATTGGTATAGTTATTTACGAAACGATGTACCTGGAAAGAGGAAAATAAATGTTTAGAAAAATAGATAAAACCAGTACATTCAACGATGTTCTGAAACAAATTATCGAAAATATCCAAAACGGAGAATTACAACCCGGCGACGCACTTCCTGCTGAACGTATTCTGGCAGAAGAATTCGGAATCTCCAGACCAGCATTACGAGAAGTCCTGAAGGCTCTTTCCCTGCTCGGGATTACTGTCAGCGTACATGGCGGTGCCAATTATATTGCAACTGATCTTCACAGCTGTCTTACTGAACCTCTGTCTATCATATTTCAAATGTACAACAGCAAAATTCAGGATGCATTGCAGCTTCGAGGCGCACTGGAAAGCAAAGCTGCTTTTCTCGCTGCCCAAAACTGTACACCGCTGGATGCTGCTGAACTCCAGCTTATCATTGCCAGACTGGACAGCACTCAGGATGAAAAAATCCGCGGTGATCTGGATCGTGATCTGCATCTGAAAATTGCTCAGATTTCTGACAATCCATTAATACTGAGTGTCTTAAATGCCTCTGCACAGATTACCGAAAATATGATCGTTGGAATACGTTCCTATCTTATGCAGAAAAATAACGATGCACCGGAGATTGATTCCCAGCACACTCGGCTTGTTCAGGCAATAACCAATAATGATGCACCTCTTGCAGAAAAAGTTATGAACGAACATATGCATACTATAGAATATCTCCTGAATGAAATTACGTCTGACAACCTCACAATTTCTGATAACGTTCAACAACCATAAATTACCCTGATCATGTTATCAAAAATTATATGTCAGACCCACTTATCAAACCTATGGCAATCCTCTAAAATCATACTTTATCTGGAGAATTGCCATATCTGCTTTACAATCATTCTGTTTCTTCACTGAAAATCTCGCACATCAGCCTTGCCCCTGTTTTAAATCCCATGGCAAAACTTTCTTCCAGCTCTTGTGGATATATTTCCATATGTTTATTCATCAGTTCATCCAGTTCTTCAGCAAGCTCATCTGTCAGTTGAACTCTCAATTTCTGATAGCACTGGTATGCCTTCTCTTTTTTCTCTTTACATAAATCATCATGCATTACTGACATTTCATTTTTTTCTCTATTGTCATTATCCATATACATACCATACAATTTCCGAATCACATTTTCCATATATTTACCCAGTCTCTCTGAAAATATTTATTTACTGCATTCTAGAGCGTGTCTGAAAAAGGCTTTCTGCAAGATGTGCGTCACAATTTGTGGGAT
>ENA-OPXI01000050-OPXI01000050.1-human-gut-metagenome-genome-assembly--contig:-NODE-50-length-73697-cov-14.022351_pt1 | contig 73697 bp, 73 predicted proteins | sample MGYA00241520_ERZ502032 | MGnify/ENA primary metagenome ERZ502032 (study PRJEB25962, sample SAMEA2042106) | human gut metagenome | biome: human gut; feature: human-associated habitat; material: faeces...
TCAAGCTCTTTACTGCAATTGAGATTGCCATTGAGATTGCTTGCGGATTTTAGGTTATATTAACAGCGTATTATTCCTGTTTATCATTATGTGCACTCTCGCTTATTTTAAAAAGAGAGTAAATCTGACCACGACCTTTTCCATTATACTGATAGCCATACATATCGAGATTTTTATCGAAATAATTTATTGCTCAATATGTAGCGGATATGAATATAGTTATCAAAGAGCATTGATAATGAGTAACATTACTATCTCTCTCTTATTTACCATGCTTTCCATCTGTGCCTATATGAGTAATATCTCCATCCTATTGTCCTCCCTTACCATAGCTTCCTATACAATCTGCACACTTATCACCGACGAACCGTTCCTATACAGTTATCTGCCTTTGATCATCATCATATACACCATGATCCCCTTATTAGGAAGATCCTTACACAGTAATATCAGCAGCTTGCTAAAAAGTAGCAACTTGCTAAAAGAGGAAGAGGAAATGCTTTTGAAACGTCTCCAAATGAAAAAGGAAGAACTATTCGCGTTCGCCGAGTTGTTAAGCGAGAATAACCCGGAAGAAAAGACAAGCTCCCTGTTAAACATAATAGGGGAACAATCCAAAGAAAATCTTTTTACAGCCCTTGCCGCATACCAGAAAAAGGAAAAAAGTAAACTTGATACAATCAGGAGAATATATCCCAATTTATCCCCGTCCGAATTAAACATCTGCCGTTTAATACTGCAAGACAAGACCGTCAGCCAAATATGCGAATTATTACATCGGAGTAGCGGAAACATAACCAGCCAACGAGCGAACATACGTGCCAAACTCGGACTGAAAAAAAGCGACAATTTAAAAGAAGCATTACAAGAACGCATGAGGCTGTATGAAGAAGAACACCACCGGCAAGAGGAGTTTTCAGCCATGCGTTAGGGATTGCAGAGTAAAGCCCACAGCCTTTAGGCGAGGACTTGAAACGTAAAGCCCGACCGTCCCACGGGAACGCCCAAAAGAAAAAAAATCCCCCGAACATTCATCCGGGGGTAGTGTAAACTGAACTGTGTCACGGCTCTGTTTTTTATTCTTTCCCTCTTATTTGTGTGCAGATTTCACATCTGCATACAAATAAGAGGAGCCTTTCACAAGCAAAGTTACATAATCTTGAACCTATCACCAAATTTTATGGCAAGTTGCTGTGATATCAGTGCCCAATTAGACAGTGGCATAGTCCATTTCCCACTAATGTCTCGATAGGCAAGATACACAAGCTTTTCAAGTGCGGTGTCTGACGGGAACACACCTTTGTTCTTCGTTACTTTACGCACCTGACGATGATAGCCCTCAACCGTATTGGTTGTGTAGATAAGTTTGCGGATTGCAGGAGTATACTGAAAATATTCCGTAAGACGCTCCCAGTTGTCGCGCCAGGATTTGATTACTATGGGGTACATCTCACCCCATTTTTCATCAACCATGTCAAGCTGTGCTAATGCAGAATCCTTGCTTACAGCACCATATACGGTCTTGAGATCCTTCAGAAACTCTTCCTGATGCTTGCTTCCTACATACTTGATTGAGTTACGGATTTGGTGGACTACACATAGCTGAACGGAGGTTTCCGGGAATACACTTTGGATGGCATCAGGGAATCCCTTAAGACCGTCTACGCAACAAATCAGAATATCACGTACACCACGGTTCTGAAGGTCGGTCATAACATCAAGCCAGAAGTTAGCACCCTCACTCTCAGATATATACATACCAAGAAGATCCTTGTGACCAGACTTGTTTACACCTAGGACATTGTATATTGCACGAGTGACTGCACGACCCTTATCGTCTTTTACCTTGTAGTGAATGGCGTCAAGCCAGCAAATGGCATAGACGGGGTCAAGCATACGGGACTTCCAGGCTGTTATTTCGGGAATAACTCGGTCGGTTATAGCACTGATGGTTTCTGCTGAAAGGGTTGTGTTAAACTCACGCTCAAAGTACTTGCTTATATCACGAGTGCTTGTACCAAGAGCATACATGTTGATGATTTGATCTGCCATACCTTCAGCAAGAATTGTCTCACGTTTCTTAACTGTCTCCGGTTTAAAAGAACCGTCACGGTCACGAGGGGTTTCGACTATCACCTCTCCATACTTTGTCTGTACGGTCTTGCTCATCTTGCCGTTACGACGATTGCCAGAACTGCAGTCAACGCTATTAAGGTGAGCATCCATCTCACCTTCTAAGGCTGCGTTTAGGATACGTTCTAGCATAGGAGCCAAAGCTCCGTCTTTACCGAAGAGTGCTTCACCGCTACGCAGCTGCTGGGCTGCTTTCTTGTAGTCTATTTCCAAATTGGCCATATTATAAAAACTGTGTTAAACTATTATTATTATAGCCTGACACAGTTTATTTTACACTCTCGAACGGGGCATTGAAAGCACTCTTGGAGTTTTTCATTTGTCAACAGGTTATTATCTTTGGATAGGTAGCTTTTTGACTTTGCTATTGGGCGAAATCGCATTGTTTGTATTAAAAAACAAAATAGGATGACTCACTATAATCTACTTCGTATTTTTCCATAAATGCAATCCTTGCCAAAAAGCAGTTTGTTCGGGTGGTTGTTTGGGCGTTCCCCCTTCGGGTCGGGCTTTCCGCTACAAGTCCTCGCTATGCTGTGGCTTTTCCCCTGCAATCCCTAACGTGGGTGAAAGGGTTTTCACTATCTTGCGCTTGCACTTTGACACACGGGGCTTCGGCTGTTCGCCGAAACTTCCCGCGCCCCGTCCCGCCCGAAAGAGTTCCCCGGCGTTTGTCCGGCAGCCGACATTATTCAAGGTAGTATTCTATAATATCTTTTATCAGTAGCCCTTCTCCTTGTTTCCATAATTTCCAGCCTTGTTCACTCTTTATTGTATCGCCTTGTACCTCAAACGGTTTTCGGACTTCTGTATTGTCCTTGAAGCAGACTACCGTCACCATGCGAAGATAGTCTTCCCAAGAGATATAGTAGGTGTCAAAGTCATGCGTTCTTTTCGCTGGAATACCATTTATCCGCATGAGGCTGCGGTTGCGTTGCATCCTGTTTCCATGCATCATAATCTGCCCAGATGAACAGTTGATCCATGCCGTTTTTCCGCTTTCCTCGTTCAGTACAATTTCAGCCCTTCCCGCCATTAAGCCCAACACTCTAAAACGGAGCATGGGAAAAGTGTAGATCAGACTTGCCGTCTCTTCTAAGTATTCATGTATGTTGCTTCCGGATCTCCATGCCAAGGGCATTAACGTATCTGATTCCGAAGAGTAACGATAGTAATATCTGCCATCTTTGCATGAAGCGTTATTCTGTCCGTCCTGCCATTCCTGCGGATTGTCATCCTTCCTTTTCCGCTCGGCAATATCCTTGTCAAACGGATACTGATGCAGTGCAATGCTATCTTCCGGCTCCTTGCACGTTGCTGTCCGGTATAATGGTATGACGGGGTTCTGCTCGGCTATGACCTCCATGAACCCAATACCCAAAGGAGCATATAATCCATTCTTGCGTTGGAACTGGAAATGATTGCCTTGTATGAAAAGGGAGGGAAAATCATCGGAAGCAATCCCCGTTATTATATCCGCTTCGCCAATAACATCCGCTGTCCGTTGGTCTTGTTTGCATGAAGATGTGCAGGCGGACTCATTGTCTGTCGGAGGCATAGGCGGCTTGCAACTCATGACCGATGCAGCCGTCAAAAGTAGTGTTATGATGACGGTTTTCATCTAAGTTTAAGCCCCACCTTCACCATGCCATGTGCAGGTTTGGGTATTATCTTGATAGTTATGCTGTATCCATTGCCCTGATTTCTCACCGTCGGTGTATTGTCCCTCAATGGTTATATAGGGTTTACCCTCCCATGTTGATTCCACACGATACGAACCGTCGAGTTTTCCATTACGGTAGTGGCATGTAGTCTTGCTGCGTATTGCGCGGCCGTCCTCGAAGATTTCCCATTCCTCGCCATCTTTTTTCCCGTCGATATAATGAGATTCAAAAATCTGCTTACCCGTCTTGTTGGCAAAGCGACGTTCCCGCCCGTTCTCCACACTCTGTTTGTACTCCTTTTCTATCTCTATTTTTCCGTTACGGAAATAGGTCTTTACAGTTCCGTCTATCTTGCCTTGTAGTATGGGTGTTTCCTTTCGGGGAGTAACGCCGTCTTGGTAGTATTCCGTGAATGTACCGTTACGCTTGCCCTTGACATATATGCCCGACTCACGCAATACCCCGTCACGGTAGCGATGATAGTCACCGTTTATCATGCCGTCTGAAAGTTTCACGTGTTCTTCGTCAAGCCCTCGTATAATGCGATATTTTCCCTGCAACGGCCGTTTACTGTCTTTTTTATAATATACTGTGCGGTGTGCATCATCCGTCAGGGGCTGCAAATCATTCCATTCTACTGTTTGTTGTGCGGAAACCGTGCCGCAAAGCAACAAAAAAATGTATAGTATCAACATTCTATTCATATGTCGTATATTTTTATTTTTCGAGGTTGATAATGTTCGGTGGCTAACCGACCCTTATCTGGGGAGGTTAAGCCGCTTGTTAGTTGCATATTTACAATTTTGACAAAAGAGTATTCAGTTCTTTAATATCTTCTTTATCATCTTCGTACCTTAAAGCATTTCTATAAGAATGATTACTTAAACAGATAATTCCTATTTCGGGAATATCTAATATATCAGAATCTGGTATTGACAACCCATACAAGATACATTTGCCTATGTACTCAGAATGTTCACGAAATAGTGGGATTTGTTGCAGCCTTTGGACTATTTCATTAAGTGTATCCTCTTTCTCTTGTTCTCTGATTGCACACAGAGGCAACAGAAGATGAAATAACACATCTCCATATTTTAACTCTGCAATACGCATCAATTCTGGATATGTGAGATATTTCAAATGAAAGTTGCCACTAACCTCACCAATTACAAAATCATTCAAAAAATAGTATGTACTACAAGGATGAAATTCCATTGTCAATGTAACATCACTGCCGATAGGAAGTGTTAGAGTTCTTGGATTTTCTATTTCACCTTGATTTTCGGATGTTTCCAATTCAATTTGAGATAGCCAGCCCCAATATTCCTTGTACCTCTTTTCATCTAACAATGCTGGTGCAAGTTCTTCATCCCATACTTCATCAAAATTCACATCCCTTTCTTCATCAAAGGCTTGAATATGATGATGCAACATTACGTTCCAAAAAAGCGCATTTGAGAACGAATATTCTTTTTCTGATATTACATTCATTTTTGTTTCGTTTTTGACTGCAACTAATGTTCGGCGGATAATCATCATTAAAGGAGATTGATCCGCTTGTTATCTGCCCGCTTTATTCCTCTTCTTCGATGAAATGATTTATAAAGTAATTGAATGACTGGGCGATGTAACGAGTATTTGTTTCAAAGTTGTATTCTCTTGAAGCGTTTTCGTCCCACTCGTCAGTCAAGTAATAGTAAATCTTTTTATTCTTCAAGTTCAACGCATAATAGTTTCCACCCGAATCCATAGCAAAAGGCAACAGATTGCATGGCATTAAATTCCTACTCCATATATCTTTGGCTATGACTTCAATTGTTTCAAAAGCATTGGTGCGTTCCTTTATCGGAAAGAACGCATTTATCTCCACCCGATCCAAATCCTCGTCCTGCGGTTGATAACAATATGGTGATGGCATACCACCGTTGAACTTGAGGTAAAAGTTCTTCATGCCTGCCGGAATCTTTACATTCAACTCAACCTCAAAATTCTTTATATCTTCTTTTGTTAGCGAAGCCGAACAGTCCGAAAGTTCAGGCATTACACCTGCTGTCTCCGTTTGTCCCTCTTCGATTTCTTCTATTGCTGGAATTGCTTTGTGCCCGTCCAAAACAACGAGATTGTCAAAGAAATCATCTATTGAATTTGCAACAAGTCGTGGCTCTCCAAAATTGAAGATTACATCTTGCATCCCCACAATAGGGTAAAGATAGATCTTTCCATTAACCAAGTCTATGGTAATCCGACCTTCATCGGTAGATTCCATAGCAAAAATAAGAATGCTATCAGATATAGCTCCTGCTTTTCTTAACTCTAATGTTTCGCCTTCTGCCGTATATCTGGGGTCATTCTTAAAATCCTTGTTATATTTGAATGGGAAGAAATCTTCAATTTCCATAGCAATTTTTCGCTTGCGAACTATCTTGTTGAGTAATAGAGTGTTACCTTTGAGAGATAGATGAGTAGGTAACGATTTAGAAATGAGCGGAGTGCTTTGAGGCACACTGTTTTGAATAACCAAAGAACGCTCACTATTATCACTTGCAAAGGTACAGATTTGCGAGCGAAAGTGAGCGTTCTTACGTGATTTTCTTCTTAAAAAGTTTTGTCGCAACTGAAATACAACGATGAAAGAGAAGGAGGTCTTTCGGTTTTATAGCCGTTGCGAGCGATTACGATTGATAAGCTGTTTCCATTTCTGTTCGCACCAATCGGCAACAGGAAGTCCGTTGATAGTCAGTAGCGGTCGCTTCTTCTCATCCTTAGCGATGCGGATTTCACAACCCTCTTCCGTAAACTCTCTCTTGTATAGTCCCGAATAGGCTTTAGCCGTACCTCGCTGGGGAGCTTCCGTGCGATACATTTCTGCAATTCTGTCATCAGAGAAATTCATCTTTCGGAGCATCAGACGGATATTTAAGAGTTGGTAGAAACCATTGAAGAAGCGTTTTATCCAATTCCGCTCTTCCTCGTAAACCTGCATGGTCTCTTTCAGTTCGGCAATGGCTCTGTCTCTTCCCTTAACCGTGTCCTGCAAGAGAACAATCTCCTTTCGGATTTCATTCTTCTCCTTTTCCGAAAGATACCGCTGTCGTTCGGCTTCCTGTTCCAAGTCTGCGATGCGTTTTTCTGCCTTGTCGAGTTCAGAGTTGCCAAATATAGAATAAAACGTACCTTTCATTCGGAGTTTGCCTGCCTGCTTCTCCATCTCTTTTATCTTGGCAGTGAGTTCTGCTTCTTGCGCCTCTTTCTCTTTCGTGGATTTTAGGACTTCCTTGTAATACTCCATCGTGGTGCGGTGCTTGGCTTCCGAACCGTGTACGCCCCGTTCCAATCCGAACCGTTGCATTCGCTTGGCATAACTCGTCTGATAGTCTTCCAACTTTTTGGGCGTGAGCACATCATCTGCACAAAGTCGTACCTTATTCTTCTTTGTCTTGTACTTCCGCTTGCCGTTCTTGGCTTCCTCTTTGGCTTTCCGTCTTTCACCCGTGACAATCGGGACAACTGTGGCGTGAATATGAGGTGTGTCCTCATCTGCGTGCAGTGTGGCTGCGACCACATTGTCCGCCCCGAAAGTGGTGCGAAGCCAATCCATCGTTTCATTGCACCATTCGTACAGGCGTCCTTCTTGCTCTATGCGAGCCATATCCTCCGGTGAACTTGACAGGATAAAGCGTAAGGCTTTGACTTGGTTCTGTGCCACCTTTCGGTAGATACCTGCCGTGGCGATGCGATGCTCTATCGCTTCGGTACGGTTAGTTACATTTGCAGGGAATTGCACCAGCTCTCGATTGAGGTGTGTGCGGGAGGAATCGACGTTACTCGGCATGAATGTACGCGCTATGTGTGCGGTCATTGCCGAGTCGTTTCCTCTCGCCTTGTCTATATGTAAAACGGCGTAGCCCATTGCTTGAAGATTGATTTAGGGGTATCCAAAGGGGCACCGCCCCTTGGCTCAGGAGGGTATTTTTAGCGATAACGGAGTGCAGCGTAAAGAAAATACCCTAATGAGCTATGGCATTTTTCGAAATGTCCGCTCCGCCCTGCTCGTGCTTCTTTCTTGTTGCGTTGCATCCTGTGAATGCCTGCACGCTTTGTTTCTAAGTTTTGCTCTGCAAACTTGCTGTTCTGAGGAACTGCCGTAGCTATCGAAACAAAGCCGTTTATTCGCATACATTTTATTTTCTGCATCTTTGAATACCTGATGATAGAATAATGTTGTTTGCTCTCTTTTGCCTTATCGTCTAAGTCCTCGTTTGCGAGGTGGTATCACCTGCTTTAGTTCTGTTCTTTGGGCAACGTGGTACTCATTGAGGTCTTTGTATCGGGCATAGTATTGGCTCATATCCTCTACCTTGATGCCTGAAGATTGGATACCCTGAAGAGCTTGCCGTCCTGCTTCATCGTTGTCGAAGAATGCACGGACGGAGAGAATGCCATTCTCGCAGAGATAGGCGATGGCTCGTGGTAGATTGCTGACCGAGTTCAGAACTATGGAAGGCGAAATGCTTTCTTTCCCTTTCATTGTGAGATAGGAAAGGAAGTCCATAAAGCCCTCGAAGATGCAGAGAGGGGAGTTGTTCGTTTCTCCCGCAACTACGGATATATCCTTTGGTGCGATTGTTCCTTTGAATGTCTTGTCGTCCCGAAGCTCATACCCTCCTGCACGGTTGACAAAGCCGATGGCAGAATACTCTCGTCCTCCTACCTCATAGCGAACGTGACGGAGATAAGGGCTTGCCATGGCAAGGTCTATCCTGCGTACCTCTCGGAGATAGCTTTGCAGATGTAGGGGTAACTCTTCGCTGATGGAAAGAATGTGCCTTGTACTTGTGGAATTGCTCGTAGTAATGGTTGTTTCACGATGAAAGGAAGAAGGGGCGAGGGTTGTCGCTTTCCCTTCAGCAAGATGTGCCATTGCTTCGTAGGCACTGCATCCACGCATCCGCATCACAAGGTCGATGATGCTTCCGCCTTGGCTTGTGCCGTAGTCGTGCCACAGGTTTTGCCGAAAGTCCACTTTCAAACTGGCGTTGGAGTCTTCTCGGTAGGGTACGTGATAAAGGGCATAGCCATTGTAACGCTTGGCAGGCTCGATACCGCAGGCGTGCAGATAGTCCGCTATCGGTATCGCCTTGATGTATTGTAGGTCGTAATATTCGTTGTTCATTGCTGTTATCGTTGGATTTGGATTATTCATATTCATTTGTTCGTTATTTCATTGTTCGCTCTGTTTTCTCTTTTTGGAATTTTCCCCTTTTCATCTTACTACCCTTCGACACTCGGATAAGTATTTGACTGTGAAAGAGAAAAGTGTAACACTTCATTCGGATTTATCCTTCTACATCTCCTGTCTACACCTATCCTCTTTCATTCTGCCGTAGAAGCGTAGAAAGATGGTAGTAAGCTGTGTCGCAAGATGGACACCTCCTGCAATCCTTTCTCTTTCACCGTATTATCCTTGGTTGTAGTAACGTAGTAAGGAGGATAGGAAATAAAAGAGAAAGGGGTATTGCAAAGGGATTGCAACAACAGAGTGCTATGGCGGTTGCTCGGGGTAAACCTTACGGACGGCATAGACATACACGGGATTGCCGTTTATCCTGCGACACTCCCTCGTATAGCCTGCCTTTCGCAAGGCTTCGCCCATCCGTTTGCTGGAGAGCGGTTGTCGAGTATAGCAGGAGAGATAGCCCACTATCTCCGAATTGGTCATATAGAAGCGTTTCGTTGCCGTCTCCGCTTCCGTGGGAAAGGTGAAATAGCGGAGCAACAGTTCTATCTCTGTCGTATAGACTTGGAAGGCTTCGCTGTTTCTATGCAATTCAATAATCTCTTCATCATTGAACCAATAGCGAAACCCTTCATTCAATCGTGTCTTGGCTTCGCTGTAAACGGCATCCATCGGAATGCTCTTGGCTTGGTCTATATCTATTGCCTGCACTTCAAAGGGCAGGAAGCGTCTGCTCCCTGTCGGGTCAGTGAGGAAGTCGTTGCCATTGACCGAAGCCACGAAACTTGCCAAGTGGGGTCGCTCCTCAATGTGTTTCTCATAAGGCATACGGTACTTCACCTGCGGACAGGTGATAAGGTTCTTCAGTTCATTCTCGTCCCGTTTGTTAAGGGCTTTGAGTTGGTCGTCAATGTTGATGATGAGGTTTTGCCCGATAAGACTCAGCACGTCCTTCTCCTGTGGGTATATCTTCCCTGTATAGCGGTAATCGGAGAGAGACGGAGGGCAGAGCAAATCAAGGAACGTGGTTTTGAATTTTCCCTGATCGCCTGTCAGTACAAGGCAGGTATGGTTACGACATTGCTTGTCGTCCATCGCATTGGCAACTACTGCCACCAGCCACTTGGTGAGGTATTCCCTCCACTTCTCGGGATGGGTTACGCTCACGCAGTCGGCAAGGGTGGTGATAGTTTCCGTATTTCCTTTCGTCTGCGGTAAGGCTTGGAAATAGGCTTGCACGGGATTGATGCGTGGGGAGAAATCGCTTTCGATGATACAGTACAGGTTCTCGGGCGAGGTCTGTATATCGGCTTCCTTGTCCAAGGCTCGTTTGAGGGTATTGATGCAGTAGCGGTCTATGGCTGTGTAGTCGTCCGTTCCTCGTGGACGGTACTCCGCTCGGTGCAACACGGTGTTGTATCGAAACTCGTAGCGAGCCGAAAGGAACTCTTCTATTTGGGCGTTCTTGGAGGGGCTCTCCTTCTCTTCTTTTTTCATTGTTCGTACTTCTTCTGTTTGCTTGGTTTTGAACTTTCACCCGAAATGGGATGCTGAAACCAAGTTACAGAGGCGAACAGGTGAAGCCAAGCCTTGTGGCGTTGTTGCATCGAGGTGCTGCATATTTCTTCGGCAAAAGGAAAGGATACCTCATATTTTCTCCTCAAAAATCAGAAAACGACAAATGGAAGAAAGGGAAACGCTACCCGAATGGCTGTATCGGATTACATGCAGATGCATGCCTTTGCCTTTTCGATGAAAGCAGAGGGAAAAGCCTAAAAAGACAGGTAGGAAGATTCTCTCTAACAGAGCCATTTCATACCATTTCGACGCCAGAAGTATCCACTTAACAGGAATGGGGTAAACAGTATATGTCGGTTCGTTATTTTCGCATCGAAACAGGATTTTTTCCCTCGGAAGGAATTCGGGGAAACAGAGAGAAAAGGCAGGGAATCCCTTCTAAAAATAGATAGATTTTACTTATACATTTGCCTGCAAGTTCCTGTTATTTCCCTTGATTTCATCAGGTCAGAGAACAAGGATTTCGGCTGCATATATTTGCGCCAAAAAGAGAAAATAACAACAATTAAAACGATATTGATATGAGATTTACAGCCATCGACTCCTCCGCTTGGGAGGAACTGAAAAAGAGCATCGAAGAGTTGGCTCTTTGTATGAGAGAACATTTCGGGCTTCGTCCCGAAATGCCCGACTTATTGCACAACGGAGACGTGTGCCGAATCCTGAACATCAGCAAACGGACGCTCCAGCACTATCGGGACACGTCCGTGTTACCCTTTATCCAAATCGGGCATAAATGTTATTACAAACGCGAGGATGTGGAAGCACTCCTTGCCAAGTCCAATCGCCAATAACCACGACTATGGAACACGAAATTGTAAACAGAGAAACACCCGAAATGAAACAGCTCATTTCGGGCATTCAAGAAGTAAGCAAGCGTATTCGGGAGATTGCCCAAACGCACCGTCCGTTGTTCGGGGGAGAAATCTATCTCACAGGGAGAGAGGTATGCGAACGCCTTTTCGTCAGTCCTCGCACCTTGCAGGATTATCGGGACAAGGGCATTATTCCCTACACCCAAATCGCAGGGAAGATACTCTACCGTCTCTCCGACTTGGAGAAGCTTTTGGAAGAAAACTATAAGCAAAGATCTTTTTAGAAGCCCTCTGTTTGTGTATATGTTAGCAAGGTATGTTATTTATAATTTTCTTGTCAAAAAAACGGAATTTGGAGTTATGTTATAAAAGATTATAGTGTATAACAGAGAGATAGAAGAATATGCCCAGGCAATCGTCTGTATAAGATAGTTGATTGGACTGTCGGGGTGAGGATTTCTTTCATCCATTCATTATCTTTAAGATGGAACACGTTCTCTCCCTGAAGTTTGATGTCTAACTTGTTTAATTTATATTTCATAGAGAAGTCTAAATCCCTAAAATAACGCTTGGCTTCGGCATCTTCAATTCTATTCGACTTGCCAGAAACAGAAAAAACAAAATTTCCTATATTTACATGAGTTGTTGCGAAACCTCCAAATTCTTGATTCCAAGAGTGGATATTGCTGTACGTAAATTTCTGGTCAAGACGACTAAAACGTACTCCTATCTCAAAATTAACCGGAGATTGGTACAGCCGTGAAATAAGATCCAATTTCGCATCTACTCTTTTGTTAATTAATTCGTCTTCTTTATCTACACGCATCAGGTTGTGTTTGCTGAGCGTATATTTACCTGATAATTTTATGTCCAATGGAAGGGTGCCGATTCCCTTACTCAAATAGGCGTTTGTTCTTAATGTATTGCTCCATCCTCCATCTTGATAAAAATTACTGATCAATAGTCCCTTTGAGGTTGTGACGGTAATATGCGTATCTCTATCCTTGATATAACTTAAATTGCCATACATCGAAAGCCGGTTAAACAAGCTGAAATAGGCATAGGATAAGTTTCCCTTAAACCTTTTTGCAAAAGGGTTCGATAATTTTGAGGGTAATTGGAGGTTATTGTATCCTTTAGCCAAAATCTGCTGAGAAAAGTAATCGATGGTTGAAGGAGAAACAGCTTCAGAGACAGACAGCATTAACCGATGCTGGTTACTCATTACTAATTCGATTGAAGCATGTGGCTCAATATAAAAAAGAGATTTCTCTCTCAATAGTTCCGGAGATGTTTTTTGTCTATAGGAGGAAAAATAAGAGCCTATGTTAAACCGGAATACCCCCTTGTTTTTCATCAGACTAATGTAAGGCCTGAATACTCTTAAATCGGCTGTTTCCTCGTTTATACTCGTAGGATAAGCCATCTTAAGTTCATTCCAATTCATCGACATGGAAAACTCACCTCGCAGATATATATTATTCAATACAGGATACATTCCACCTACGTAGGCGTTGAATCCTTTTTCCATGTCTTTTTTTATGTGTTCATGAAAATAAGGATAAATAGAATTTCCATTTATATGGGGTAATGGAAGCAGTAAGACATCGGTATATATATCACTATTGATCTTTCCTTTGTTGAAAACAAAACTTCCTCCACCGAAAAGAAGCCCTTTGCTCAAAAGCCATTTCATCTCAATATCCTGTTTGATACCGGAAAAGTGATTTTTCGGCTTTTCTAATGCATGGATATGATTATCATTGAATGTATTAGCATAGATATTATCGGCATTATGGTTTCGTATGTCTATCTTTGTCTTAGCACTGACAGAGAAAAAACGAGAAGGAATCCATTTCTGAGACAAATATTGAGATACAAGTTGGGTCTCTTTATCGGCAGTACCTGTTGATATATTTGTAAAATAATTCTCCGGCAAAGTATATGTATCCGTCTTTGTATGCGCCCCTTCTGATTTACCTTTGTTGAACAGTGTACTTGCTCTGAGTTTGTAGCTTGAGTGAGGGGTCCATGATATATTTATGTTTGCTAATCCTGCCGTACGTGCATGTTCATTCGTCGGAGGCAGTAAGAGTTGTTGTTCTTCAGGAGATAAACTTAAAGATGTCTGCGTTGAAGCTCCACTTCGGATCGATTCAAAGTCTATGATATTCGACATATAATCTTGAATCGAAAAAACAGCCTCACCTGTATTATTGGCGTTAATGATGGTACTGGCAGATATTTTTGGTAAGACTGTAATCAAAGATGCTTTGCTGATAAATTTGTCTTTCAGGCCGCCTCCGCCTTCAAAAGAACCGCTTAAAGCAACTTTTTTATTGGACTTCAGATTGAGGGCTAATTGTTCTTCTGCCTTGAAAGCATGGGCAATATCACCATCCGTATAATTCGAAAGCAATTCTATCGAATTGGCAAAATCAGGAGGAAGCGTATTCATGGCAACACCGGAAGAAGAGGATAAAATATCCTGCCCGTCAACCAAGACCTTTCCAATTTTCTTTCCTTGATATGAGATATTTCCTGTCTGGTCAACTTCCATACCAGGCATCTTTTTTACTACATCCCCAAGATTACGTTCATTCCCCAGTGTGTAATTCTTGCTGTTAAAAACAATTGTATCTCCTTTAGCATAAGCATCACGTGCTCTTGCCACAACAACAACCTCTTCCAGCTCTTTTGTGTCTTCTGTAAGAGTTATATCGAGAGGTGACTTAACTGCCCTAAGAGAAATTTGTTTATGAAATCCCAAGTAGCCAATTGAACGAACATGAATCCATCTCTTGTCAGGAATAGCCGAAAGTTGTCCTATCCTAAATTGCCCATGCTCATCCGTTACAGCATAGGAAATGTCTTTTTTAGATAAACTATCCGTTGAGATAACAACACTTGCATATGAGACAGGTTGTTTTTTTTCATCAAGCACTTGTCCTTTTATCGTAATTGTCTGTGCATACGAAACCTCATATCCGAATATCAATCCGAATAAAACAAAAAGAACATTTCGTGCAACATATCCAAAGATGTGCATGAGAACGATTTTTTCTTTACATTTTTATGATTTGAATACCTCCCGGCTGATGTTTGGGATCCACTCCTATTTCTTTCATTTTTTTCTCTCTCAGTTTTATGAACTCTTCCCGACTCAAAACTTCCCCTTTTGAAGGCGGTGTAATCTTTAAAATTGAAGCTGTGTACTCAACTTTCCGTGCCGAGTAAACAAAACTACCGCTTTCTATCTCCATGATTAAACCTGGTAAACCACAGTACCCAGCCGGGCCTATTTGTATAGGAATCTCTTCACAAAACCATGCAGTAATAGGCATCTTATCAATATGAGTAATAGCTTTCAAACAAGTTTTACCTAAAATAACCTTTGTCTCCTTACCAATCGTCCACGTTAAAGTTGCAAAGGGTTCTTTTACGATGAATTTTTTATCCATAATACCCTCTTGGGACACACGTTCTCGCTTCTTCATGTCTAAAAAAACACTTCGTTCTCCTCCGACAATAAAGTTTTTTCCTTGAAAAGCCTCCGAAAGAGCAGAGAATCCATAAAGTCCATCATGGAAATACATCGTGTATTCCTGACTTTTTTCTTGCATTTTTTGTATTGCAAGTTTTCGAATTTGTTCATTCTCGATTTGTTTTATTTTTTCAGGAATCTTCATTTCAAAAGAATAAGAAACCGTCACAGCTTTAGACTGCGAGAAACTTGGCAAAGCGCTCATCATTAAAAATATTGCAAAAAATAATCTGGCCATAACACAACTTTTTACTAATCAAAGCGAGAGTATTGCCTCCCGCTTTGATTATATTATAGGACAAGTTATCCAAAAGCCTATAGTCAAAAAACAGACTTAGTTCTTTTCGATAATAATAATAACTACTGTACCATCATCATAGATGATGATCCAAACCTCAACCTCTTGTTGCAACTGAGTTTGAGCCTCTGTTACAACGTTTTCAACTGCTACTTCCTGGGGAAGTGATACCATCTCAGTTGCACCTGCTGTCGGGGCAAAGCACATAGCAGCTAATGCTACGGCTAACGATGCGAAAAACTTTTTCATAGTCTTCTCTGTTTTTTTGTTTGTGAAAAATAAATTGTAGAAAGCACTCTTTTGCTTTCTCTCGCTGGGCGAGGTAGAAAAAAAAATATCGACTGCAAAACTTTTTGTGTGTTTTTCCGCGCAAACGAATGAAAAATACCCAATAATAGGGATGCGAAAATACGCCTCATTAAACACTACCATATAAACCTAACCTTGTTTTATCAACCTCTCCATATCGTTTGCAATCTTTTGGTCTGTGATTTGAGCGTAAATTTGTGTGCTGGCAATGGATGAATGCCCCATCATCTTGGCAATGCTCTCCATCGGAATACCTGCCTCCAAAGTCAGCGTACCGAAGCTATGGCGGCCGACATGCCAAGTTAGCGGAGTTCGAATGCCACACGCCAAACCTACGGATTTAAGGTAAGTGAATAGTTTGCCTTTGCTTATCGTGTCGGGGAATATCTTCGTGTCGGGGAGTGTCTTGCAATTGCTCTCGTTGTCGTTCTTATAATCCCTCTTGCTTTTTTCTTTTGTGTAAAGGGAGAGTATCTGCTCCGCTATCGGATGCAGGGGTATCAAACTCTCCACTTCTGTTTTCTGTCTTGCCTTGCGGATATATCGCCTCCCTTCGCTATTCGTTTCGATTTGCGAAGCTCGGAGGCTCTGCAAGTCGGCAAATGCCAAACCCGTAAAGACAGAGAAAAGAAACATCCTTCGGCTTAGTTCCGCCCCTTCCTCCTGCAACGGGAATGCCAAGAGCTTTGCCACATCGCCTTTGCTCAGGAAACGAGGCTTGCACTCCACGGCTTCATACTTCACCTCCTCAAACGGATTGAGGCGGATTGTCCCCTGGCTGACGGCTCGATACATCAGCCGACTCAACCAACACAAATGCCCGTTTATCGTTGCAGGGGCATAGCCCTCCTTCTTCAAATGGAAGCGGTAATCATCAAAGAAATCTATCGTAAGAGCCGTTAGGGGAATATCCTCCTCGCCACGACTTCGCACAAAGGCGTTAAGCTGTCTGTCGGAACACCGATTGTTGCTATACATTCCCTCGCTCTTGCTTTCTCGTTGGGCTTTAAGTTCTTCCGTACTAAGGGCAAGAAGTGCCGTTGGAGTTCTCCCGATGCCTTGCAGGTAGTTCTTCAGAAGCTGGGCACTGACCGCTCCATATTTGTAGAGTAAAGCATTGTATCCCTGTTCGATTTCTTCCCGAAAGTTTTGCAGGTGTTGATTGGTATTCTTGTCCGTTGTTTCCCCTCGCTTCACACTCCAATCATGGGGAACGACACTTTCTCCTGTGATTATCACTACGCTTGCTCCGTCAATGGTGATACGGCAAAGGATTGCCGTTGTGCCGTCCGCTTTGGTCTTGTTCTTATTGATATAGAATAGAATTTTGAATGTACTGCGCATAATCTTTTTCGTGTGCTGTATGAATGATAAAAACTTTGTCTTCTAAAGCTCCTAAGCTTTCGGGCAAAAGCTTTATTGCTTTCTTCCAAAAGCTTAGGTGCTTTTGAGGGCATATTCTTGAATGTCACAAAGAGAGTTGCAAATCTTCGGTGAAAGAGAGAAATCGCTCGAACTCGTCGAAGAGCTTCTTCGGGGTAACGTGGGCGTATCGCTCAGTCGTTTGGATGTTGCTATGTCCCAGCATTCGACTCACCGTTTCAATAGGAACGCCTCGCTCCAAAGTAATCAAGGTGGCAAAGGTATGCCTCCCAACGTGAGCCGAAAGAGGTATAGAGATACCAGCCCGAAGTTGGAGGGCTTTGAGTTGGGTGAGGTAAGCCGAGTAGACAATAGGCGCAAAGAGCATGCTGCGTTCCTCTGATTTATACCGCTCTATCAAACGCACCGCTTCGGATAGAAGCTTCACACGGCAAAGGGTGTCAGTCTTTTGTCGGCGGAACTTCAACCACAACGCCCCCTCATCATCCGTAAATAGATGCTCACGACCAAGGGCAACCATATCACAATAGGCTACCCCCGTAAAGCAAGAAAAGAGGAAGAGATTACGAGCTGTTTCCAACTCCACTTCATACGGCTCAAAAGTCAAGGCTTGCAACTTATCCAATGAAGCTCTGTCCAATGCACGAGGTTGTTTGTTCTCTCCTCGTTCAATCTGTATGTGAGCGAACATTTGTCGCTCTGTCAAGCCCTCACGATACGCCAAACGGCAGACTTTCTTCACCACTAAAGCCATCTTACGATAATAACCTTGCGAATATCCCAACTTCCCGACAGAATAGTGTTGCAAGCATTCCAAAAAGTCTTCCTCTATCTGTCCGAAAGAAATATCTGTCGTGTGATACTTCTCTCGGATAAAGGCTTGCAAGTGCTTGCGAACAGTGTGGTAACTACTCATAGTCGTAGCCTTTATTTCGATGCCCACCTTTTGCTCCATCTCTTCGACCATTCGGTCGTATCGCTCCAAGAAGGTGGTCTGGCTCTGCATACTTCCTTGAAACTGCTCCTTAATGCCTGTTGCCGTAAACACCGCACCTCGTTCGCAAAGAAGTCGATAAGCCGACTGTACCGAGAGAAGCAAGCGTTCCAACTTGCCATTCGTTGCCACTGCTTCACGGCTTTTGCCGTTCAGTCTGCTCTCACGAGCGTTCCATAACTTGGGGTCGCACGATAGCTTACAACTAAATTGGGCTATAGTTCGCTCGTAGGTTATCCGCCCCATGATCGGAGCTTTCCCCGACTTGTCCAATCCGCTCTTTTTCAGGTAGAGCAAAACCTTCATTTTGTCTTTTTTCATACACTTCTTTTTTATGGGCAAAGTTACCCGATTTTGAAGCGTTTTCAGCTACGCAAAACATTGTGGTACAAAGCATAAGCACCGTAATAGCAGAAAAATGAGTTACCGAATACTCTTCTGTCGGTTACCTTCTCCCGCCTCTTCGTTACCAATCGGAGAATGAACTAACGATTTGGTAACGGAACTTCTGCATAAATCCACATCTTCTGCTCTTTATCTCAATACGCAAACCATAGAAATATAGCGCAAATCCCTCTCATTTCCATCTACTTACCTCTCATCCTCTCTATAATGCCCTTTCCTCGAATAGTTCCATAGCTTGATATTTATTTATGCTTGCGATCTGTTTCGTAGAACCTCCATTATATTGTAAATAGAACTCTTTCAGTCTTTCCGGCAAGGCATAACCCAATTTACTCTCTATTTCTTCAAAATCTTTGAGAGTAAGACTTTTTTGGCAATTTTCTAATTCTATTTTCATATTCATTCTTTTTATGGGCAGATAATGGTTCGGAAATATGCACCGTTTAGGTGCTTCATTTCCTTGTTCAAGGCAGTTTTACCCACCATACACTATTACATATTATATAGAACTTCAATTTTAGACTGCTGTTTCCGGCAGAAAGAGGTGTGAAGTTCATGCCTGCACCCCGTTCGTTTTATTACTGCTCTTATCCGTATTTCATTCATTTTTTTGTTCTCCTTTCTTCCATTTTATGGAATTTTACTGTTTCTGTTCACGGCAAGGCATAGCTATCCCAAGTTACTGTCATGCCGCTTTTTTCCGGTGTATGTTGCAATGCTCCAGTACAACCGTATATGTTATGCCGCCACCCGTTACCGTAGTGTGGCTGTAAACTCTCATCCGTCCGCAATGCTCACAGAAATACGGATTTTCGTATTCACTTTCTGCCTGTTGCAACTCGGTTTCCTTCATTTCGCTTTCATCCCGTCCGAAGTATTCTTCCGGCAGGTTGCCTTTGTTGGAATAGAAGCCGTAGTACCTCACGATGCGGAAATAGCGCAGTGGAACGTGTTGCAGCAACCGGGGGAAGAACTCCTGGTAATGCAGTGTCAGTTCCTTTTCAACCGGGTTTCTCCTGTCGGGCGAGTTCCTGTAATCACGGTAACGGAATGAAATGTTCTCACCGTCCATTGCCGTAATCTTGTATTCACTCAGGCACGCCCGCTTGGAATACCTGCCCACATACTGTATCACCTGCTCCGGCATCTGTATGGGCTGCTCCAAATGTACAATCCAGTCCTTTTTGTTCGCCACTTTTTTGATGAAGCCCATAAACTCCATGCGGTCATGGAAGTCATGCTCCAGCCTGCCCGTGTCGAACAACCCTATCAGCGCATTTTCAAACTTGTAGCGGAACACCTTGCGGATTGAGGGGATATGTACATAATCACGTTCGGGAATGACAATTTTTCCGTTGCTGTCAATACCGCCCCACGACATAATCATGTGCGTGTGTACATGGAACTGTTTCGTTTCCCCGTAGGTATGCAGCACGGCAATCACCCCGGTTTTCAAGCCGAACTTGTGCTGCATCCAGTCCTTAACGGTTTCAGCCGATGTGCGCATCAGGATATTCAATATTTCTTTCTTGTTGCGCTTCACCAAGTCCAGTAATATATGCGGCAAGGTCATAACCACATGGCGGTGTGGCACTCGCAGCAACTTGTCTTTCATGCGTGCCGCCCATTTCAACGTGTCACGCCAGCCACATGACGGGCAGAAACGGTTCTTGCAGCTATGACTGATTTCCCGTACTTCGCCACAATCAGGGCAAACGTATGTGTCTATTCCCAAAGCGGCTGTACGGCACACACGGATAGCGTTCACCGCCTTGTACTGTTCGGGGGTGATGTACTCCGCTGGGTGCTGTGCGTACTCGTCCCACCACCGATTGAAGAAGTCGGATAAACGGTACTTTTTCGCTTTGCAACCGTCTGTGTATATGTCGTTTAACAAATCTGTCATGCTCGTATCGTTATTTCCTTTATCTTTGCTAAACCCTTGTAAGTAGCTGATTTATAGTTGTTTTAATTGCCTTGAACGTTATACTATCAGCCGATTTGGTTGTTATTTTCTTTAAGTATCAGACCTCGTCTTCCTCCATCAACAGATCGTCCAACGGGCTTTTGATATTGCTTTTGAAAGTGTCGGCTATGTGGACATACCTTTCCGTTGTCTTGATGTTGTTATGTCCCATAAGCTCTTTCACAATTTTGATGTCGGTTCCTTGCTCCAGCAAGTGGGTGGCGAACGAATGGCGCAGCAGGTGCGGATAAATCCGTTTCGTGATTCCCGCTTCCCGAGCCGCAGCCTTCAACCGTTTCGACACGATACTCTCGGTGAAAGGTTCGCCCGGTCTGTGTTCAAAGAGCCACACTTTCGGTTTGTATAGTCTGTTATATTCCGTCAGCTTTTTCATCAACGGTTTTGACAGCAGGGTGTAGCGGTCCTTCTTGCCCTTTCCCTGACGCACCCGTATCAGGGAGCGGGGTTCGTTGATGTCGCCGGGTTTCAGTTCCAGCAGTTCGCTGATGCGCAACCCTGCGGAGTAGAGTATGGAGAACATACAGAAGAAACGCAGGTCTGTCACTGTCACGTCGAGTATTTTCTTTATTTCCTCCTTGCTCAACACGTCGGGCAGCGTCTTCTCCCGTTTGGCACGGTTCACCTTGTAACACCGCCGTTCCTGACCGAGAACTTTCTCGTAATAGAACTTGATGGCGTTGATACGCTGGTTTTGCTGGCAGGAGGATATGTTTTTCTCATGGATGAGATACAGCAGGTAGTCGTTTATCTCGTCGGGAGTAACCGTTTCAATCTTACGCCCCTCGAAATATTGTTGGAAATCGCGGAAATAGGAGGTATATACCCTTACGGTATGGTCACTGTAACGCACTTGCTGGAGTTTTTCCAGATAACCTTCCGGCAGTGGCGGCCGTTTGTCTTCCTCTTTACGGGGTGCGGTTTCCTTGATGGCGGAATAGTCTATAAACGCCATTTTCACATAGCGGTCGAAGAACTCGGCAAGCACGAAATTCTCTGCCGGCAGATAAGCTCTGCCACCGACAAGCAGTACGTTTTCTTCCTTCGACAGCGACAAGCGGATGTCATTGTCATTACCGAAAGTCACTTCGACAAATTCTCTCCCGTTTCTTACCACAGGAGAAAGTTTGATTTTGGGTTTTGGAGTATATATTTCCATGTTTTTTAAATTTTACCGGTCCCACTCGTTCAGGATTTCTCCGCTTATGATATCATATCGTATCCAGTGTCCCGTCTCGCGTCCCTCGGTGTATTCGCCTTGGACTGCGATATCGTCCCGGTCGATTTCTTTCCACGAACCGTGCTTGTAGCCGTTCTTGTACGAGCCGGATTTGTAGGCGTACAGCTTGCCATGTAGGTGGGCCGTGTATTCGTAGGGGCCGTCCAGTTCGCCGTTCTTATAGTGGCTGACGGTTTTGCTGACCCATCTCTCGGTGGTATCCTCGCTGATTTTCCATTGTTTTCCCTCTTTCCGGTCGTCGGTATAGTTTGCCTCGTAGATCTGCTTGCCGCTTTTCGGGTCAAAGCGTTGTTCCTTGCCGTTCCGCTTGCCCTGCCTATATTCCTGAACCATGTCCGGCTTCCCGTCGCTGAACCATGTCCTTACCGTACCGTCTATCTTCCCGTACTGCATGGGTGCTTCCCGTTGCGGTGTCTTTCCGTCCTGATGATAGGAAACGAACAGACCATGCCGTCTGCCGTCGGTATACTTGCCCTTTTCCCGCAGGCTGCCGTTGCGGAAACGCCTGTACTCGCCCTGCATAACCCCTTTGGAAAAATGCACTATTTCCTCATCCTGCCCCCGCAAGATACGGAATTTGCCCGATAGCGGACGTTTTCCGCCCTTCAGATAATGGACGACTGTTCCATGCTGTTCGTCCGTGGTGGTTCGCAAGTCACCGGATTCCACGATCCGCTGTGCGAAGGCAGAACAACACAGCAGCGTGAGAACGATGGCCGCAAGCATTTTTCTTATGTTTCCCTTTACCTTTCTCATTCGTCCGGATATTCAAGTTTCAATGTCATGCCGTCCAAAGCGATGCCTTCGCTAAGCGTGATGGCAAGTTTCTGTTCTTCGGAGCATCCTATGGTTTCCCCGTCCTGCAAGGTGACATCATCCGACAGGATATAATGCACGATGTCCATTAGGAAATCACGGATGTCACTCAGATCGGCAGGGGCATACACTTCGATTTCCTCTTTCCCGAATTTTCTCAGTCCGTAGGTATAGATGCCGGGGATTCCTTTCTGTGTGCGGTAGATGCCGAACCATACCCAGTCCATGACGGGCAGTTCATCTTCTTGCAGGAGTGCGGCCATATCCCTGTAAAATTCGGGTTGGAACACCATACCGTCGGTATATACCGCTGTAGCGTAGGACTGTTTCAGGCAGGAAGACGTGGCTCTGGTGAACAGTTTGGCTCTCTCCAGCAGGTTGGATTGGTCTCCGGTCACGGATACGAGGATATGAGCCTCGTGTTGTCGTGCCACTTCTGTTGCATCTTTCCACAGGTAGTTGCCCTGTGCATAGTGTTCCGCTTCTCCGTTGGGTACGGGACCGGGCATGATGGCTATTGCCAATGTCATGCCGCTGAACATTCCGACAAGTACGTCCCCGTTGTCGTCGTCATCGGTAAGGACGATTCCCCAGTCTTCCTCGAAGTCATGGATGAACTATTTCTTGTCCCATTGATTTTGTGAAAGCAACACGGACGAGACAAAGCATCCTTTGATATTATCCTTTTCCATATAGTTCTTTCTTTTTGAGTCGTCAATTATTGAAGATTCTTGCGCAAGATAGGTATTTTACCCTGATTCCTTGGTACTTTCATCTGTTAATATACGATAAATGCAGGCCCTGCCTGTGACTTTACAGATAAAGGTTGCGCTCCGTTCAATAGATGCGCACATACTGTACTTCCCCGTCAAGCAGTTCAACATAGCGGTTGTCGGAAAAGCGCAATGTCTCCAGAGTCCTGCCTTCCTTCTTGACTTCCGATTTGTGGTATGGTTCGCCCCACGCGGCGATGACCATTTCCCTCGTCATGCCGGTATCGACCTTGCGGAAGGCAATCAGCTTCCCGTATTTCTCGCCGTACCGTTTTTCCAGCTGGCCGATACGTGCCGTGCTTACAAACTCGTACACCTCGTCACCGCCTATAGGAAATGCTTCCACACGGACACCGTCAGCACCTTCCATCAGCAGAAACGCCCCGTCACTGTTCATCTTCAGGCCGATGTCCACACAACGGTACTCCGCACCTTCAGCCGGGGTGATTACCTGACCGTCCTCGGTCTCGACGGCCTTGGCAAGTGACAGGAATGTCTGTCCGACAAAGCGTTTCAGTTTCTCATAATACCCTATACAGGTCATGCTCAGCGGATACCTGAATGGGTTGTAATACATCTCATCACCGCTTTCTTTTTCACGGAGCAGCAGGCAGCATCCAGCCGACAGGTAGTCTGTCTTTGTCCAGACCTTCACTACCTCGTAATATTTCCCCACTACCTCTTTAGAAGGGGTGGTACTGATGTTGACCGCCTTGTACACCGTTCGGTCATCCCCGGTAAGGAAATTGACCGTGTAGAAAGCATCCCAGTAGCCGTTCCTGTCATTTTTTACCCCATGCATGTACAGGGTCTGTCCCGGAAGGGAAGTGAAACTCCGCTTCTCCACGTTCGTCAGGCTGTCATAGGGGTGGGCATTTGTCACCGTGTACTCTTTCAGTCCATCGTTCTTGGGAACGATGTTAAGCTGTGCATGGGCATACATCACCGTGCACAGGAAGAAGGTTATAATTGGAATTGTTTTCATACTCAATCACTTTTTAAGTTTACAGGTGGCATCCGGGAAAGAGCACTCAGCTATTTGCCGGAAATAGAGAACAGGTACAGAGACAGTCCTATCCCGACGGCAAGAATCACTCCCAGCCAGAACCGGAAAGTTTTCGGACCGAGCAGATTCATCCAGAAGTTACCTCCTGTACTACCCGGACGGGAATACGTCCACTTCCAGCCACAGATGACACCGACAAGCCATATCAGAAGCAGGCCCGCCACGACCAGATAGCCGTAGCGGGGTTCCTGCTGTATCAGATTCGGAAAATCCTTTATTTTATCCAACCATTCCATATCTCACCGGTTTATTTTTTCAAGAGCGCCGCAAATTCTTTAAGCTGTGGCAGTCCGTCAAAGAAATCAACGTCAAATTTGGCCGTTGAGCCGTTGGCGAGGGTGATTGTCAGAATACCATTGTCGTAATTGTAGTTTGAACTGGATATTTCCGACAATGTAAAAGAACGCATCTCAACATTTCCTTTCACGATGACCGGGTATGTCACCTTATCGCCGTCAACCGTGATGATACAGCTTTTGGCAGCCAACTTGCGGGCCTTATGTATCTTCCGCCAGGCTCTGAACAGCATGTACAGTCCGACAAGGGCAAGGATGATGGCTGTTGGTAACGGTCCGAGGATGCGAAGTGTACCGACTTTTATACCGAAAGGATAAACTACCGGTACTATTATCAGTCCGGCACCGACAAGGATTTCAGTCAGATTGTCCTTGATGGACGATTTGGAAGAATAATTGAATGTAGCCATATTCGGATATTAGTGAAGTTATTCGTTCGGTGATATTATTTTATGAAAAAGTACCAGATAAGCAGAGCCGCGGTGATGATTATGGACAGGACCGTCATGGCCGACCTGTATTTTTCGACAGCAGGCGATTCCTGCGGAGCTTCAAATTCCAGTATCGTAGGTGCTTGGCCTATCGCGCTATTAGGAATAGCCTCTATCTTGAACTCGTTGGGCTGTTTTTCAATGCCGATCAAGGCATAGGCACAATCAAGCTGATTGGCCTTTCTTGGCGAGAATACCGATTTGCTGAACAGGATGACGCCGTCATAATGATCGCTTATTTCCATTACCGAATCCATATCCCGTTGTCCTGTCAGTATATGACGGCCTGTATCAGGATCTACTATGTAATAGTCATAGCCACAGGACTGTACGGAATCATAACGGATTTCACCGATTTCCAGCGTATCCACTTCAGCCTTGATGCTCTGAAGGGTGGCCTCGTCAATTTCAGTCCCTTTCAACGGGCAGGCATACAGGCAATAGCGGCTGTCTTCGTGCATCACGGTTCTGATGGGATAGAGGTTTACTACTTTGCGGTTTTCCAGTTTGAGGTATGTCTTAGACAATTTGCCGATTGCTTTCCCGTTATAACCGGCCGGAACAGCACCTCCTTCAAGAATGGCTGACAGATTTTTAAGTTCGCTCATGTTGTAATTCTTTTTATTCGTTTTCGATTATTGTTGATTATTTGATTCCATTTTCTACAGTGAGACAGAAGTTCACCTCCCTGTACAGTTGTTCCAGCAGATGTTCGTCATCCAGCGACTTCCTGCCGGGACGTAAGAAACCGTCCGGAGTGTCGGATGCGTAGTAGAACATGTTCCCGTTGAAGGAGAGCATCAGGTCACGGCTGAAGGATTTCCGCAGGGCGGTCAGCTTCCGCATCATCGCCGGGGTGAGCACCATGCGGGCTTCCACCTCGTCATCCGCGTACACGGCAAAATGCCTCTCGAACTCCGGGTCTTCCAAATGTACGAATTTTGCCCCGTACTTTTCCTTCATTCCCTGGATTGTTTGCGCCAGGTAGCCGATTTTGTTTTCCAGATGGTCGGGCAGCAGCATCACGTAGCCCCTGAAGGTGCGGTTCAGCTTGCAGCACCCGAACATGCCCCTGAAACTGTGCATCGTGCTCTCTATCCTGACTCCGAATATCGGACGGATAAAATACTGGTACGGCACTTCAAGGAAGTTGAAGGCCGAGAAATCTTTCGAATTGGCTGAAGTCACACCGGCATCCACGACAGTCATCATGTCATTTCCGACGGGAATGTCAAGACGGCCGTAACAGGTCGAACTTACCGAATTGCCCGATGACAATGCCGTTCCGAACAGGCGGCTGTCCGCAAAGACTTTCGGCTGTATGGAACCGGAAGGATTGTACCTTGCTCCCGGGAACAGCAGGTAGATGATGTGGGCCATCGTGTAGGTTTCCCTCTTGTTCAGCGCGGCAAAACATTTCATGAATGCGAAATGAAGTACAAAAAATACGGCAAAGCCTATCATGAGGTATTTTCCCGTGGTGACGGAAGTCTCATAGTCAGTACGGTCCACGAGGAATCCGCCGAAGATACAGAAACCGAACCACACGACGGTACACAGATAGACAATGGAGGTCAGGATGCGGAACACAATCCGGAGCATCCTGATACGGGACATCTCTTTCTTCATGTGAAGGGAAATGCCCTTGAAATCTATATTCTGACTTTCTTCCATGCTTTACTTGAATAATTCTCCCACTTTCACTTCCTTGATCTCACTTTCCGGGAACTCTATCAACTCCTGCTGCTCATGCTTGCGCCAGGATGCGATTATCGACGACGGAAACATTTCAATGTAATTGTTATAATCGGTAGCAGCGGCATTGTAGGTGCGCCGGATTGCCTGCAGCTCATTCTCCATGTCCTCGATCTGGACCTGAAGATGAAGGAACTGCTGGTTCGCCTTCAGCTCCGGGTAGTCTTCCACCGCCACATTCAGTCTTGACAGAAGCGAGGACATTTCCGTACCGCTTTTTATCTGCTCGGACTCTGTAGCGTTCGAAGCCCTTGACCGCAAATCGGCAATGCGGGTGAGAATCTCATTCTCGTGCCCCATGTATGCCTTTACGGATGCGACAAGATTGGGGATCAGGTTATTCCTCTGTTTGAGGACCACGCAGATACCGCTTCTGCATTGCTTGACCCGGTTCTTCTTTGCAATAAGGCTGTTGTTAGTGAATACTGCCCATAAAATAATTATGAGCAGTACCACGATAATACATATAACGGCTATAATCATATTTTCAGATGGATTTAGACATACAATTCAGCCGGTATGACTCTGATTGTCCCTTCCCAGTAGAAGTGGGGGACGATGCCGTCTGAAGGAAGATAGCCTTGGGGAAGTTCCTTGTAATAAAGGACAAGTTTCCTTACTTCCACATCGGCGCCTTCCACGATTTCACCACTCAGTTTCACGGTTGACCAGCAGTCCTCCTCCTTGGCAAGACTGACTACGCCCTCACATCCGGGAGCTACCGGCTGCCTGCCTTCACACATGTTGCGCAGCTTTTCCATCACTCTCTTCAGCCATTCCACATCGTTCATGTGTCCCTTGTCCAGTGCGTATATGCCAATACCATGGAAAGAGTCGTCCTTGTGCTTCACGCCTTTCCACGCCTCTGCCGGGGCACTGACAATCCCCGCGTAAACGATATATCCTTCCGTGAATTTTCTCAACCACTTGCTTTTGCCCAGCCATGGTGCCTTTCCTGCAAGTTTCTTGAAGAACTCGGTCTCAGAACTGCGTGGCGTCTGCATGTACGGTTTCATCTTGTCAAGCTGTGTCGGGTTCTTGTACAGTTCCCTGTCTCGCTTGGCTTCTTCGGCCTCCTTTGCACGCCGTGCGGCCAGTTTCTCCCTGTATTTACTTACGTCAAGACCTTGTGCTTCCATTTGGTCAAGATCATTCTCTGTCATGGTTTTCTCCCATTCTGTTGCTGCATTTTTGAAAAGTGCCATAATCGTAAAACTTTTAAGATATTGTTGATCCTATTTTTTTCGGATTCTACCATTCGATTGCCTTCCAAGGGGAATCTTCTTTATTGAGAAGCGCTCCCACGACTTCATCCGCAGTCTCGTAGTCATCTGTTTCGCCTCTCCATATTCCGCGTCCCACGGCAAAGCTGTTGCCGTATTCTTCCCACGAATTGAAGGATTCCTTGGCTATGCCGGCAGTGGTTCTGATGGCTTCCCACATTTCGTCTTCATTGATGTAGCCGCAGATGAAAGCCCAACGGGCCATGTTCACGGCACGTACAAGGTCCCATGCCAGCACGGTTTCGGGCAGGTCCGCTTCCGTCGTTTCATTTACTCCCATTACAAATTCAGCTATCGTGAACGCATCGCCGATCTTGCTGTCCTCGTCCGCCTTTTCTTCCTCGGTGATGGCCTCGATTCCACGCTGGCGGATTTCAGTCAAGGCCGGATCCGCACCGGCATGTTGGCCTTCGTTCAGCAGCCATGAGATGGTCTCCAGGGCACTCTTCCTGTCAGTAACTTCCCACCATTCCTCAAGCATTTCCTTAAGGGTGTCCGTGCCTGCTGTACTTTCAAGGGAGTCCACGTTGTCATCGTTGTATAGGAACAGAGGTGCCCCATAAGCCAGAAGTCTGTTCTGTTCAGGTGTCAGGCTGTTGTCGCCCTTGCGGGTGATTTCCCAACCTGCATATACGTCAAAACCGTCCGAGAAATCCGGTAAACCTTCCGGCATGAATCCGGCATTCATTGCCTGCTGCATCATGTTCCCTGCGAACTCGATGTTTTTGCTGTAGGTCTCCATTATCGCCTCGGGATCCTGGGCGGATTCTGCCATCATCTTTGCCTGGTATGCCTGTGCCTCCGCAACTCCCGGGAACATCTCGGCCGAGTCCTGCATCAGCTTTTCATGCATCTTCATCAGGTCGGTGCCTTCAAATCCGGGTACGTTGCCATACAAGGCTTGCGCCTGTTCCAGTGCTGCTTTCATGGCCTGAGCCTGTGCTTCTCTTGCGATTTCCTCGGGTGTCTGAGGTGTCTTCTTGGTTTCTTCTGCCATATCTTTCTAATATTAAATTTGTTAATGAATATCTTACCTGTTTATTCCGCTCCGTTTTCAAGAAGTTTTTCCACGATTTCGTTGAAGCCGCGCTCTCCTGCATAGTACAGGGCGGTGTGCTGGAGGTTGTCTGAGATGCTAACATTCGCGTGAAATTCAAGCAGGACGGACACAAAATCGTTGTGGCCCTCCTTGGCTGCAAGAATAAGCGGGGTTTCCCCGTTGTCATTCTGTGCGTCAACCGCAGCTTTGGCCTTCAGCAGAGCCTCGCCTATAAAGCGGTTACCTGAAATGGCCGCGTAATGTATCGGGGCATTGCCGCTCAGCATAGCTTTGCCGGGATCGGCTCCGGTCCCGAGAAGAAGGTTGACCATGACAAGATTCCCCTGCATACAGGCGAGTATCAGCGGAGTCTCTCCGCCGTCATTCGTCGAGTCAAGCATGGACTTGTCTGACAGGAGCAGCGTGCGGACAATTTCACCCTGTCCGTTATACACGGCCTGATGAAGCGGGGTGTTGCCACGTGCATCCCGGTCATTCCCGCACGAGAGTCGGGCGACCACTTCCCGCAGCCCGTGGGCTGTGGCATAGTCGATGGCCTTGTGGCCGGAGGCATCGGCGACCTCCGTATCGGCTCCCTGATCCATCAGGAAAAGGGCGGCATCTGTACGCTTGTTGTCAAGCAGGCATATTAGCGGGGTTCGTCCTTCATTGTCCGTCACGTTGATGTCGGCCCCCTTCTGGAGCAGCTTCCCGAGGATTTCCTTGTTGCCGCTCCGTGCCGCCGCGTGGAGCGGGCTTTCGGAACGGTTGTTGATACATGACGCGTCGGCATCGTTGTCAAGAAGCAGAGCCACTATGTCCCTGTAACCTTTCTGACAGGCATAATAAAGAGCAGTGTTTCCTTCCTGATCCCTTTTGTTGATGTCAATTCCTCCCTTTTTCAGGAATATCTGGACAATGCTTTTCTGCCCGTTTCGGCAAGCATTGAGAAATGTCTGGTTGTTGTCCATATATCTTTGTTTAAGAATATTTCAATAATAGTCTTACGAGATTGTCATTGTTGTAGTCTGCCGCCACGTCCATGGCCGTTTTGCCTTCATTGTTTACGGCATTTACGTCAGGCAGCTTGAAGTCCAGCAGGAGTTCAATCGCTTTCTGTGCCATGCTGTCACGACAACATGCCGCCACATAATGCAGGAGGGTGTTTCCCCGGTTGTCCGTCTTGTTCACGTCAGCTCCGGCTTCGAGAAGCTTTTCGAGGATTTCCGTGGGGTCGTCAGAACCGGCTGACCAGCCGTAAGGCACATATTTTTCGTTCGCCTTATGACCACCGAAGAGAATCATCATGGGAGTTTGGCCGGAAAGATTGGCGGCGTTGGGGTCGGCCTTTCCCTTGAGCAGCCAACCGAATGCCGTTTTACCCAACCTGTAGCCGGTATGGCGGCAGGAAAGGGCAAGTGCCGTGTTGCCTTCCGTATCAACAGGAAGCTCGGGATTCCAGCCTTTTTCCTTCATCAGGTCAAGCAGCCCCTTGTAAACCTCGGTATCCTTGCAGAAATAGTCCTTACTCACCCATACCGAAAAAGCCGTCTCTTCATTCGGGAAACGGTAATTCGGATTCGCTCCGCCGTTCAGAATCATGGCCGGAGCATCCTGTATGCTGTCAAACCAACTGAACGCACAAGCGAGGGGCGACTTGCTTTCAAAGTCATACATATCCTTGTGCTCACACACCGTCTGCAGGTCTGCACCCGAACGCAGAATGGCATCCAGTGCCTCCATATCCTTCATGTACATAGCCTGGAATATGTCCATGTTGCCGTGCAAGGCCGAAAGTTCGTCAACATCGGGGTCGCTTCCGGAAAGGAAGGCCGCGATCTTCATCGCCTTGTTCTCTATGGCGGCATCCCAGGCTGTCTTTCCACTGTTTGACTTGTCTTCCGGATCGGCCTTGTCTTCTTCAACAAGCCTTCTGGCAAGTCGGTAGGCGGTTTCGCCATCATCCTCCAGCCTTGCAATCCTGCTCCTGATTTCCTCTATCTTGTTTTCGGGGTAACGGTATTGTACGGATTCGTCCAGTTCCTTTTTCGCGAACCGGATATCCCTTCTGATGTCGCCTGAAGCGGCACAAAAACCGAAAAGCACGTTCTCGCCGTTAAGGTCGGTTGAGTTGACGCGTGCTCCGGAATCTATGATCGCTTCCGCCATCTTGAAATGACGGTTCCTTATGCACTCGATAAGGGCCGTCGTATTCTTGGCCGAACGCGGTATATTCGCTCCTTGTTCTATGAGCATGACGGCTATTTCTTTCAGTTTGTCTTCATCTGCACAGCCGGCACTGGTTCTGCCGAGGATATGAATCGGGGTGGAACCGTTTGCATCCTTCGTGTTGGGTTCGGCATCACGTTCAAGAAGTATCTTGACCCCCTCCGTGTCTCCATACTGGCAGGCAAGATGCAACGGAGAACGGTCTTCGTACTGTTCGTCGCTGTCATCGACGGGCACTTCCCGGAGCGCCTGATGAATTGCATCCTTCGGCTGACTTGTCGAATAAAGTCTGTATATGTCACTGTATTTCATGGTTGTATGTTTTTTATCAGTTCTTCAATGTGTTGATATTTATTGCCCAAACGGGCGTGGATAGTCCGCACCTCCGTGTGCAGGTGCAGTCTGGCCGACACTTTCGCTTTCAGCCTCAACAGTTGTACGGCGGCGAGGTTATCGGGAGCATCCTCCGGCATGGGACAACCGGCAGGGCTTTTTTCGTATTCCCAGCGGAGGACGGCTTCCGGCAGGTTTTCCGGCAGACGTTCCGTTAACGGTGGCAGCAGCCTCTCCGCTTCCAACAGCAGGGAACGGCAGTCATTATACAGAGAAAGGTAGTAGTAGCATAACGCCTTGTTGTAAAGTGTCGGCAGGTCAGACTTTCCTGCCTGCGTGAAACAGGAGAAGGCAAAGGCATATTCGCCACTTACCATATAGGTAATACCTGCGGAAAAAAGTTCTTTTTTCTGGGATTCAGGCATGGTTTGTTTATTTCCATATATTCCAATCATAGATACTTAAACACTAAAAGAGATTTCAGACTGTTATGGGTGGAAACAAAAAACCGACGATATTCGGGCGCAGAGAACGCTCCCCAGTACCGTCGGACCATAAAAATATCCTGCCTTTTTTGAGACAATATGGCAGAGGATGAGTATTTATAGGAACTTTTGTCGTAAGACAAGGATAACCCCGGATAATTGATTCCGGTAATCCATTGTAAATTAAATGTTTTATTATATATTGACGCGCGATAATTGTGTGTGTGTGTGTGTGTTTACACGAATTTTCCACACTGCCAAATTATTAATACACTTTTTAAGGGAATATGTAAGGTAACTAATGCACACAAGAAAAACGTCCGCTTTATGCGAAGCTTCGCTCAAACAAATATCATTTGTTAAAATCGAGCGACATTTTACAATGTATCCATTGTCATACATATCAGTTTATTAGAGTGAATACTTCTTCAAATACAAAATTAGAAAAATGTTTTGTTCTGCAATGAAATAACCGACACTTTTTTCAGGGAAAAATAAAAATGGCTTTATTATAATTGCCTTGTACCATAGAAAACGGGCAGAGAGCATGCAGTTGCTCATCTGCCCGTCCTGTAGGGAGAACCGTTTCATGCCGCTATCGGATTCACTTTCAATGTAGTCTGAAAGATGAACGCCTCTACTTTCATGTTGATTATGAAACATTGTTGGTGTGCGTGATAAGACTTCATGCCTTATTCAAACCTAAATCCAACGGGCACAAAAACAAGTAAATAATTATTCAATGTCTTGAGATTATTAAATACCGCAAAGGCAGTAAGGAATATAGCAGATTGGATTATTCTAAAAGGCCAAATTTATATCTTCTTTTGGCGGCATATTACAAGGAACTTGCCACCCGTTCAGGGGGGCTCTTGTGGAAACGGAACTAACAAACAAGCAGTAATTTCGTTTCTTGTTCATGGTAAAGACTACGACAACAAATCCGGTAGCGGTATTTACTGTTATTTAGGTCAGCCACGGGTTTCGATACGGGTCATAATCTGTTTGGAAAGTAGCCAGTTGCCAATCGGTAACCGGCTTTTTCGTGTCATCGACTTTACGGGGGATTTGTGGATTAAGTCGCAATTTGGCGGCATCATTAAGCCATTTCATGCTGTCCTCGTAATCGCGCATACGGACAACACTGACATTATTCGGGGCAATGAGTTTCGTGAGCTCGTAGATAGCCAATCGAACCATATGCTTCTTGAGGTTGTAGTTTCGTGGATCGTGTAATGATAGGTTTAGACCGACTTGCGGCGTGTCCGCGTTCACATCCGTTTCCGGGTAAAATACCCGTCCGTCATAAACTACATATTCGTGTTCCGACAATTCGTAGGCATTGTATGATGAATCGTAATCGGCTATGGCTCCCCAACAGTCGGACACCATAGGGTCAAGATTGCAATCGAAACAGTCAAGCGTCATCAAAGTATAGAACGCCCCTTCATATTCAACGACTGACCACAGAGGATACTCGACAGGCTGCCATAACGTGACTTCCGTCTCGATCCAACCGCCGACCATCGGGATACGGATATCATCGAACTTGTACCCGTTTTCGGCAAGGCAAATATAGACAACACCGTTGTAGTTTACTTTATCACCCGGATAATAGGTGTTGAACTGGGAGTAATTTACAACTTGTCCCGCATCGACGTGGATATCGGAACACTCTTCCCAATAGATTGCCGTTGCCGGCTTGCGATAGCCGCTGACGGAGCGTATCACCTCATGGATTTGTCCCTCGAAATAGACATGCACACCCACGGGATAGGTAATTCGATGGTCGTATTCGGCGATATATTTTCCTTTTGCAAGTTCCTTTTCAATCTCGTAGTTCTCTGACAAATATTCCACAATGCTCATCTCCGCCGATTCTTCCGCCTGGATGAATCGTGCATCATTGCCCCGCGTGAGTTGTGCTAGTGCTTCCGGAGTAATTATCCCAAGATAGTCGTCATTATTGAGAAACCGTCTGTACATATCCTTGTTCCGTTATTAGTATGAAAATCCTTCCTGAATTACCGATGTGGAGACCACATACCCGTTCCCGTCGCCTCCGCTCTTGAACTTGTACCAGCTGTCGCGCAGGTAGTAACAGAGCAGGTAGTCAAGGCAGTCGGACAAGTGTCCATACCGTTCATATTTGACACCGGTTTTCGGGTCGGTGGTCTTCTGTTTGCTCTTGGTACCGTCCTCGTTACGAAGCTGGTAAATCAGATCCTGGGTAAGTTTGCGACATTTGATATCGATTTGTATCTCCCAGCCTTCATAGCCCCCGAATACCTCGTTGACGAACTCGCACCGTGTAGCCTGCGGAGGCTGCTTGCGTAACAGCTTTACCTTCGGTCGCAGGATTCCTCTGCCGAAAGTGTCCGTGATGATGGTATAGTTGTTGATGCCGTCCTCGTTGGTGGTGGAGCGTTGTAACCCGGAAGGGTCACCGGTCACATCCACTCCGCCAATATGCTTGTCCCGGTAAAGTTTTAAGCGTACTTTCCGTGCCAACGCAGGTGTGTTGTTCTCCTTTTCCTCCGGCTTGCCGAGTATCTCTTCCAGTATATAGACCTTCCTGTTTTCATAGTCTATTTGTGCGGAGAGCACCGACATTTGGGGGGCAACATTGAAGTCCCACACCGTGATGAGCGGCTTGGTCGGATCGTATGCTTTTTCTTTCAGTCCGGTAACGAGATGCCGGGAGCCGTCGAAACTGTTATAAATCGCCATATCGTTGGCTTCCACGAAATCCCAGTTGCCATAGAGCAGGCGTTCCTTTGTCGCCTGGTCCCGGATCTTGTTCAGGGCCGCCTCGTACACCTGACGGAAAGCGATATTCGGGTTGTCAAACACGGAAAAAGGTATATACGCTTCACCCTCGCGGCAGATGACCTTGTCTCCGTTTTCGTCCTGCACGAAGCGGGAACGCACCCAGTTAATCGTCGGATTGGTGGTGAGCAGCATTCTCGGGGTCTTGAATGTCTCATGGGTTCTCCAGCGGAGACGGGAGAACAGTACTTCGACGGCCCGTTCCGAGATTTCCGACACCTCATCCACCATGGCGATGGTATATTCCGAAGAGCCGAAACGCTCGAAGTTGGGGTCGCTGGGGATATCCGCCATCTCCTTCATGATGATGACCGAGTCATTCCAGAATGTGAGCGTGCCTTCGAGGTTGTTTATCTTGTAGTTTGTATCCTCTTTCAGTCCCCAGTCCTTCAGAATCGACTTGATGGTGTTCCATGTCGATTCCTTTAACGACTTGAGTGTCTTACGGGCCACCACCGCACGGATATTCTCGAACCGAATACATGAAGACACCAGCCAAACGCTGCCGATATACGATTTTCCGCCGCCGGCCGCTCCGCCTCCCAGTATCAGCTGCGGCAGGTTCTGCGACTTGCAATGCCTGCATTGAGGCCTGTACTGAGGGTTGCCTTGCTGGTCATAACCGATAAGGATTTGCTCGATCTCCCCGCCACAATGGGGACAATAGTTCGGTTGCAACAGTTTCCAGAGTTCATACTGCCGTGGGGACGGTTTGAACTCGATGCGCAGGTTTCTGGGTGGTTTGAGCCTGTTGACCGCCATTCGATTTATATAATCTGAATGGTTATGTCCCTTTCGGACTCGAGCATGGCATACAGTTTTTGGAATGTAGTACGGGATTCCAAAACTTTTCCCTTGACCGTATTCTTTCCCACGATGATACAACCGGCGGAATCTCCCTCGGTGTTGCCTGAATGGATCAGGATGCCGAGGAAATGAGGTACATCGTGCAGATATGGCATTTTTTTCTTGTACTTGGGGCTGTACTGAAGGGTAACTTTATAAGTCCCGGCAGGAATGGCGGTCTTGGAATAGACCTTTTCCTTGCAGGTACAGGAACGGCCGCGAGGAGTATCCGGACAGGTTGCCGGAAGTTCCCTCACGGCATCTTCGATGGTATTACAGAAAAATTTGCCGTCGATGGACAGGTCGCCTATGGTATAGGTCTGACCTTTGAATTTGCGGTTGAGTGTCAGCTTCATACTTCGATACTATTTGTATCGAAAGAGTAGAGACGGACGCCGGCTAATGTTTATTATATGTGTTTGTAAAAGGAGGATATTTCAGGAAATGATGTATCTTTGTGAACGGATTGACAGTATTTAATCAAGAGTTAATATGACAAAAGCGGATATCGTCAGGGAAATAGCAACGCAGACCGGTCTGGAGAAGCAGGTCGTGTTACAAGTTGTCGAAGGATTCATGGATAGCGTAAAGTCTTCCATGATAAACGGCGAGGAGGTTTATCTTCGCGGCTTCGGTTCTTTTATCATCAAACACCGTGCGGAAAAGACAGCACGCAACATAAGCAGGAATACCACGATAATAGTGCCTGCCCACAATATCCCGGCATTCAAACCGTCAAAAGCCTTTGCAGGAAGGATGAAATCAGACAAATAAGGTGATTATATGCAACAGGAGCGTTATTCAGATGCTCCTGTTACTTTATACAGGGCAACGAGGTTGGTATTGTCCGATTGGAACAGGAAACGGCCGTTGCTTAAAAGGCATTCGTGGATGGTGTTGTCATTAGGATCCGACTCCAATAAAGCCCCCGCCTTGTTTTCATCGATAAGCAGCATTTCTATGCCTTGTACGGTGGCGGCAGTTGCATCAGCAGGAATTTTCAAAAGTTCATCCATCAGATTCATGTCGTTCATAATATCTCCGTATTTGGCTTGAGTCCCGTCAAGCATTCAATGTACCAAGACCAAAAAGCGTGGGACATAACCCGTAGCACCGAGGTTCTGGTAAACCTATCCGCAAACAAGTTAAGCCCACGCAAAAGCATAGGCGAAAACTGTTTGTCCTGCGGATAAGTGAAATTTACCAGATTTCGGTGCATGACAAAAGCTAACGCTTTCCGTATTTTATTATGTCGTTCTGCCAATATGGTTTTTATGCCGCATCTGCAGAAGAACCGGCCATTATGTGATAACGACCGGACGTGTAAAGGTTATTTTTTAGACTCTTCCAAGGAAAGCTTACGAAACTCTTTCATCAGTTTTTCCAGTTCCAACGAGGTCTTACGGGCACGGGTCCCTGCGGCCTTGTTGCCTTTTTCAATCTGAAGTGCCGCATCCGTGGAGAATGTAGCATATACTTCCTGTATTTTTGAAACCAATTCTTTCATATAAATTCTATTTAAGTTATTGACCACAAAGGTAATGAAAATAATCGAGAATAAGAGCGATTTTGTCAATATTGCAAATATCACATTGGTAATCAATGACTTTTAACAGCCATTACACCGTATGATTTATCCATCAGAGAAATTGTCAAGGTGTTTACAACTTTATGGATATGTCTGGTCAGAACATTTCTTCCATCTGCCGCTTGATTTCTTCCCGCTTTGTATTCTTGTAGTAATGCTTATAGATGGTCAATGGGCTGTTACCAGCCATCTCTGCAACCACATACGGATTATTACCGGCATCTACCATCTTCGATATGAAAGAGCCACGGGCGGAATACCATGTGATGTTTTCTTTAATGCGCAGCATCTTGCATGCTTTCGTCAAGGTTTGTGAAAGGCGTGTGGAAATTTGCTTGACACGTGTAGTCTTCTTGGAAGTGGTCGTGTGTTTATGAGTAAAAACAGGAAATACATAATTTCCATAACTTTGCCCACGGTATTTATTCATGATGGCTTTTGCTTTACTGAGTAATTCCGGTTTGGCTGTTTTGGGAAACTTGATACGTTCATAGACGATGCGGTCTTCCTGGACCAAATCCCATGTCAGGTTACATACATCGACATTCGCCATACCTCCGGTATAGTAGCTGAACAGGAACAAATCAAGATGCAACTGCTCTTTTTTCGTAAACAAGGTACGGTCAACATTTGCGATTTTAGCTATGACTGTTTCCGGAACTGCTCTTGAAGTGGTTTCCGGCCAATTAATATCATCACCGAGACAGAGGAAGTTATCCATATTCACCCCGTACATCTCTTTCTTTTCTGCCTGCCTGCATACGGCACGGAGCAACCTTAGTTTGTGTGTAAGTCCGGCCTTGTTGCCATTTCTGATACCTCTTTCTTTAAGCCAAAACGCAAAGTCAAGAAGAAACTCTTCTGTAATATCCGTAAAGAAATAAGAGGAAAAGGCTTTTTCATATTTTTCCTTTGTAAACGCCTGCAGTTCACGCTTGAGATAGACATACCGTTTAGCATTGGTCGTGCTGTCGACAATCTGACCGTTCTTGATGCGTTTCTTGTTTTTGAATGTCTCTTCAAGATAATCGATCATCTGCTGGACACTCTTTACTTTGACCTCGGGTTTGGCCGCCTTGATTTCATCGAAGCAATGTGATAGCTGGACGGGCGACCAGTTCCTGCCTTCCATCTCCCAGGTATCGGCGACATGCAGATATTTGGTTCGCAAATCGAAAAGCAGTTTGTTCTTGGTAGTGGCCTCCGCACTCCCTACACGGAAACTCTGAGACTTGACATCCCAGTCTTTTAATAGCCCTGTGATGTTTATAACCTTCGGCACACGGGCGTAACCGGTCTTGAAGAAAATTATCTCCAGCTTGACCATCTTGGTGTCTTTCGGGTTCTGCTTACCCCTGATGTTAATCGTGTACATAGACTGATAACGAGTTAGTTAATGACTTATTATTAATTCGCATTAGTAGGAATCAATTGGTATTAATTAACCTACATAGAAACCTACATGAAAAGAGTAGTTTCCTTAGCGAAATAATGTTTATACGGATAAATCCGTACTTGTGTCATTTACTAACTCGTTATCAATCAACTATTTTTCCTAATCACAAAAGTTGTGTCCGAAAAAAGGGTGTGCCTTCGAAGACACACCCTCTTTTTTTGATAAGATACTACTATGGGACTAATATTGGAGTACCATCCTTTTTAAAGGATACAACAGTTCGTAATGCGCTTTGGTCTAGGATATAATATTTGTTATTGTATTCTATTATTTTGTCGGCACAAGAGAACATGATGTTGTTTCCTTCGTTCAGAACAACGAATGAAGTGTCTGCAATGTGACTAGTGACGGAATTATAATAAGCTTCATCAAGAGGTATTGTTATTTTATATACATCACAATTTAAAGGAACTGTTTCAACAGAATCTTTATTCCCAGAACAAGCTGATAATAATCCTAGTAGAAATATCTGTATAATTCTATTTTTCATTTTTAACAAGCACAATCATTAATGAATAATTTAGATAAGGCTTTAATTGTCTTGTCCAAATTCTGCTCAGTATTAATACAAAGGCGTAAAAAAAGAAGTTAATAACAATCAGAGTCAGTACATGATTCGGAGTTAATGGAACGACACACCATTTTATGTCCGCCGCCATAACATTTTTTTTCTTCTCTAGGTCCCGTATTGGAAGCTCCACTTTCGCCACTTGCTAAAGCTTCAATATTTGCTAGTTGAAGTTCTGACAAGTTTCCTGTTGAATCAATACAATCCCAATAAATATTTGCACCAAGAATTAGAAATAAAGCAAATAAAACTACAATCTTTTTCATACATCATTATATTTAAAGTTAATATATGAACAAAGCTAAAAAATAAACCGTCACGCTGTTCTTCGCAACAAAAAAAAGTTAACCTATTTTATCTTACATCAACAGCTCCAACAACGTACACTTTGAAGCCGTGCCCCTCTCTTCAAAACAGGAATTTCCCCCTTCCCCCATCCGTTTTTGTCCTATTCATCGGCATTTCGAGATGAATGGTTTCCCCTTCGCATGCCTCGCCGCCCATTCACCCCGATTGTAGATGCCGGGAGTCTTGAAGTTGAAATGATAACCGTCTTGGCGAAGGCTCTCGAAATTCTGTATACCGATGGAATAAATACTCTGTTCCATACTGATTGTCTTTAGGATTCTGCAAAAGTAAAGACAGCTATTTCTTCTTGAGATAAATCCGAATCAACCTAATTATTTTCCCTTTTTCACTCACAGTTATAAGAAAAAATCCATAACTTTGCCACGAGTTAACCAAAACAAACATAACGTTGACATTTTGATTCAACAAAACAACAAACATCAAAAGCTATGAATAACTTTTTCTTAGAAACGCATCAAGTGGTCAAACGCTTTGCCAACCACACTGCGCTGAATGGTGTCAGCATTCAGGTCCCCGAAGGACAAATCTTTGGATTGCTGGGGCCGAACGGTGCCGGCAAAACTACACTCATCCGCATCATCAACCGCATCACGGCCCCCGATTCGGGAGAAGTACGCTTCAACGGACACCTGTCGCAAGCCGAAGATATTTATCATATCGGTTATCTACCCGAAGAACGCGGATTATACAAGAAGATGAAAGTGGGCGAACAGGCTATCTACCTGGCTCAATTGAAAGGTCTCAGCAAAGCAGAAGCCACTTCACGACTGAAGCTATGGTTTGAAAAGTTTGAAATCACTCCGTGGTGGAACAAGAAATTGGAAGAGCTGTCCAAAGGGATGCAGCAAAAAGTACAATTTATCATCACTATACTGCATAAACCCCAATTACTGATATTTGACGAACCGTTCTCCGGCTTCGACCCTGTGAACGCCGAACTGCTGAAGCGTGAAATACTGGAGCTGAAGAAAGAAGGACATACCATCATCTTCTCCACGCACAACATGGCTTCGGTGGAAGAGATATGTGACAATATTGCACTCATCAACCATTCTGAAGTGGTGTTGCAAGGGAATGTGAAAGAGGTGCGTTCTCGTTTCAAAGCCAATACCTATATCTTAAGCACTCCGAAAGGACAACCCTTGAAAGAATCCCCTCTGTTTGAGATTGTAGACAGTCAGCCCACCGAAGAGGAAATCCGATATACCCTACAAAAGCAACAGGATATGTCCAACTCGGCATTACTGACCCAAATAGCCCAACAAACCGAAATAATCTCCTTTACCGAATGCCTGCCCTCCATGAATGAAATATTCATCCGTACGGTAGAAGGTTTGGATAAACACTAAATGCCCAAAGCCATGAACAAGATATTAATCATTATACAACGTGAATTTCTGAACCGAGTAAGTAAGAAATCATTTATTCTTCTTACCATCCTGATGCCGTTCATCTTTGCAGCTCTCATTTTTGTTCCTGCACTGCTGTCGACGGTGAAAAGCGATGAAGTTAAACAAGTAGTAATCATTGACCACACACAAAAGTACATCGGACAATTCAAGGATGATGAATCTTATCATTTCATCGCCGGACAAGAAATGTTGCCCGAATACCGAAGTGATACTACCCGCATAGACGCCGTAGTGGAAATTACCGAAGACCTGATTCAAAATCCCACAGCAGCCGCCATCTATTCGCGCAAAGAAGTGACTAAGGGTTTGTTGTCATTGGTAAACAATACGCTGAATGAACAAATCAGACACGATAAACTGACAAGTTACAATATCCCCGAATTACAAAATATCATGCAGGATTTTGATAAGAGATACAGTGCACGTACCATCAAATGGAGTGAAGACGGCAGTGCAAACGAATCAAATGCCGGCATTGCGGTAGCCGTTGGTATGATACTTACCTTCCTTATCTATATGTTCGTTATGTCTTATGGAGGCATGGTGATGCAGAGTGTCATGGAAGAAAAGACAAGCCGCATTGTCGAGTTAATGGTATCATCGGTCAAACCGCTTCAACTGATGCTTGGCAAGATTATCGGTATCGGTCTGGTAGGCATTACCCAACTGCTGATATGGGGTATTCTGCTTGTTGTACTTTTGGGTATCGCCGACAATACTTTCGGTGGAGATGCAGCCATTCTAAAAGGTGCCGAAGGCATGATTAGTGCCTTACAAAACCTGAATCTGCTGAAACTCGGAACCCTCTTTACCCTGAATTTCATCGGCGGATTCCTGATTTATGCCTCCATCTTTGCCGCTATCGGAGCCTCTATCAATGCCATGGAAGATTCACAACAGTTTATGACTCCCATTATGATACTGATGGTGTTCTCCCTTTACGCCGGTATCTATAGTGGCGACAACCCGGACGGTCCGCTGGCTTTCTGGTGTTCTCTCATCCCATTTACCTCGCCTATCGTCATGATGGTACGTGTTCCGCTGGATGCACCGACCTGGCAAATTATTCTTTCGCTTTGCCTGCTCTATGCCTCAGCACTTGCACTCATCTGGATTTCAGGAAAAATATATCGTGTAGGTATCCTGATGTATGGCAAAAAGCCGACACTAAAAGAGATGATTAAATGGATTTCTTATAAATAGATTAATTCACTCTAGCCCTATCGGGCACTCTCACAAGAAACGGGGGTGTGTCAAAACTAAACCGGTCTATCAAACCTCAACTGTAGGGGCAAGGTTTACCTGCCCGAACCAACGGTCACAACCTTGGAAGTAATACACCAAGCAAACTGTTTTCGGACGAACGAACCTCGCTCCTACTAGCCAAATGACAGCATCATCAACGTTTAGACACAACCCCACTTTTTTATTACTTCCACTCACCCAATTGAATACCCAGCTTTTCCCAATGCCCGATAAATGAATTCAACGAGTTACGGAAACGATCAAAATCCTTATTGGATGGATTTGTCCAACCCACTTCGGCATATGCAGCAAGACGCGGATAAATCTTTTTATTCATACTTTCAACCGTAGGAATAAATTCACCCCACATTTGGCAACCGATACCCAACACTTTACTTTGCTGAGCCTCTGTCAGTCCCTCAGGAATCGGATTGAATTCATACGATTTTTGCAAAGGAATAGATTCATAATCATAGTCCAGATAAGTATATATATGATAAGAGTTAACGATATCATATCCTTTCTCAATAGTTTCTTTAATCAATTCAGGCTCCCCTTTCCAGAAATGAACAATTGTGCCAGGAGCCAATTGCTGTTGTGAAGCACCACTTCCGTCTCTTTGATAATCATTTACCTGAGCTCCCGTAATTTCATTCCATCCCATCATGTGACGGTTTTTAGAAGCCAAGAAATTAGAAATGTTATTTGTAAAAAAGACCTGCAAGCCACCCGGTGAAGTTATCTTGTTCTGCTTCATATAATTGCGTACCATCGGTGATTCCTTCCAAGCATTATATCGTAATTCATCTCCACCGATATGAATAACCGGAGAAGGGAATAATGCAATTACTTCCTCCAATACATCTTCCTGAAATTGGATAACACGAGGATCAGCCACATTATAAGCATTGTAATGTACCCCAAAGTTACAAGGCACCTTAATCTGCTTTCCGGTAGTTCCCAACCATGGATAAGAAGCAATAGCAGCACTGGCATGTCCCGGCATCTCTATTTCAGGAACAATCATAATATGGCGTTTGGCAGCATAATCCACTACCTCTTTGATATCATCCTGAGTATAAAAACCACCATGAGGCTTGCCATCAAACACATTGCTGTGGAAATGGTTAATCTCTGAAGAGTCACGGAAAGCACCGACCTCTGTCAATTTCGGATATTTCTTGATTTCAATACGCCATCCCTGATCATCTGTCAAATGCCAATGAAATACGTTCATCTTCAGTTCTGCCATTCTATCCAACAGATTGAGGACGACTTCTTTACCTTTGAAATACCGACCTTCATCCAACATGAAAGCACGCCAGGAAAAAGCCGGATAATCCGTCACCAAAGCTTTTTGAACTGTCAGGCGTCCTTCTCTTTCTTTAATAATCTGGCGCAAAGTCTGCACACCGTTAAACACTCCTTCGGGAGTAGAAGCCTTAATTGTAATCTGGCTTCCGGCAGCTTCCAATACATATCCACCTTTTTTATCAGGTAAAACGGTCGAATCCAATAAAAGAATAACATCTCCTTTGTCTTTCCCTTCCTCCAAAGTGACTTCCACTGCAAAATCATTCTTCAAATAGGAAGCCAGCAACAAAGCCTCATTAGACAATTCATTAGAATAAACAACCATCGGCTTATCCTTCAACTTCACAAAGCCCTGAACATAATTAATCTCTTGCGGCTGAGGAAGCACGGCATACGCTTCTATCGGCGGCTGTTCACAGGAGCTACACACAACAATGCACAACAAAACGACAATAAGTGATTTGAGTTTCATAAGTATTAGAATTAAAATTAGTTTCAATAATAGCTTTTGACTACTTCAACGCTTCTTCAATGGTATTCATCAAATGATTAAACTCCTCTTTTTCATATCCAATAGAAGTATAGATTGCTTCTCCTTCCTTATTAAACAAATACGTACGAGGGATAGATTTTTCTGCAAAAAGTGAAAAAACTTCCCGTTTAGGGTCAGGATACAACGGGAAAGTAAATTTCTTACGCTCATTATAAGCCTTCAGTTGTTCATCCGTATGTTCGCGACCAATCACCAACAATACAAAGTCTTTATTATCTTTATATTTAGGCCAAAGCATCTTTTGTACTTCTGCAAGTTCCAACTGGCATGGGCCGCACCAAGTGGCAAATAAACTGACCAATACCACCTTACCCTTTAAATCGGCAGATGAAACATCTCCATAGACTGATGATTTCAACTGAAAATCCGGTAACTTATCTCCCTTCTTCAATTCCTGTGCATGCATTGCAAAGCTGGCGCATAACAACATCAATAATAATCCTAACTTTTTCATTTTCATAATTCTGAATATTTAATTTACGATATAATGAAGACAAATATATCTGTTTTTCCTATATTTGCCGACTGAAATATCATTTTTTAGCCTATGATGACTTTTATTTCGTGTGCCAAGACAATGACGGATCATTCTAAAGTAGAAGTCCCTACCACCGGCACACCACAATTTCAAGCTGAAGCCATTCAGCACGCACTTGGTATGTCCAGGTTCTCTGCCGAAGAACTAGAACGCCTGTTACGGGTAAACAGTAAAATAGCAGCCGAAAATTATCTCCGGTTTCAAGATTTCTGTTCGGAAGCAAACAAAGCTCTTCCTGCCTTGTTAGCCTATACAGGCATAGTATTCAAACGTATCTGTCCTCAAGACTTTACAGCAGAAGATTTTCAATACGTACAAGATCATCTGCGTATCACTTCCTTTTTATATGGATTACTTCGTCCGCTTGACCTGATAAAGAATTATAGATTGGAAGGAGATGTCAGACTGCCAGAACATGAAGGAATATCTATGTTTGATTATTGGAAACCAATATTGACGGATGAGTTCATCAAATCCATCAAAGCACAAGGAGGCACATTGGTCAACCTTGCCAGCAACGAAATGAAAGACCTTTTCGACTGGAAACGTATAGAACAACAGGTACGCGTAATTACACCCGAATTTCAGGTTTGGAAAAAAGGGAAATTAACGACTGTCGTTATTTATACTAAAATGTGTAGAGGAGAAATGGCACGCTATATCATCAAAAACCGCATTGAAAAGCCTGAAGAGCTAAAAAGCTTCAACTGGGAAGGATTCTGCTTTGATGCAGAACACAGCACTGAATCGCAGTACCTTTTTAGCCTTCTTTCATAAAAAAATATTAAATATTCAAGCTGCACAAACTTTTTTTCAACGCTCATGTTATTTAGTTGAAATTGGGAAGATATACCTAAACAATAATTTAACTAATAGAAATGAGTATGAAAAAATTAATGTTTGCACTGGCAATTGCCAGTATCAGTTCTGCAACGTTCGCGCAGCAGAGCAACAAATCACAAAATGCTATCGTCAGCGAAAGCGTAGATGTTATGGAGGTTCCGGTAGATAAGTACAAAGTAGAAACCAATCGTTTTTTTGATAATTGGTTCTTCTCTGTAGGAGGCGGTGCACAAGTATTATTCGGTGACCAATCCGACCTGGGCAAATTCGGCAAACGTATCGCTCCCGCTCTGAATGTGTCTATTGGCAAATGGTTCACTCCCGGACTAGGATTGCGTCTGCAGTATAGCGGTTTGCAGTCAAAGAGTTTTTCAAGCGAACCTTCTGCATACTCCAAGCCTCATATGCTGAGCGAAGGATACTATCAGGATAAGTTCAACTATATGAACTTACATGGTGATATCTTGTTCAACATCAGCAATATGCTTGCCGGTTATAATCCTGACCGTATATATGATGCCGTCCCATTCGTAGGTTTCGGTTTCGCTCATTCTTATGACAAACCTCACCTTAATTCATTGGCATTCAACTTCGGTTTGATTAATACCTTCCATGTAGCAGATGCATGGGATTTAAACTTGGAGCTTTATGGTATGGGAGCTGAAAACAAGTTTGATGGCAAAACTCTGAACAAAGGATTGGACGTTATGTTGGGGGCATCAGTCGGTGTGACCTATAAGTTTCCGCAAAGAGGTTTCAAACCTGCTCCTGACGTGGATGCAATGATGGCTCTTACAGCATCCCAAATGGATGCTATCAATGCAGCTTTGGCTCAACAAATCGAACAAAACCGTCAGTTGAAGGCTCAACTTGCAAATACTCCTAACGAAGTTGTTACAGAACAAGTTACCGTCAACCAGCTGACTCCGGTTCCGCAGTCTGTATTCTTCCAAATTGGTTCTGCTACTCTGCCTCAAAACAGCACAGTCAACTTGCAACAGATTGCCAACTTAGTAAAAGACAATCCGGGCATCAAACTGAAAGTAACCGGTTATGCCGACAGCGACACAGGTAGTGCATCATGGAATAAACAATTGAGTGAAGACCGTGCAAATACAGTTGCAAACGAATTGGTTAAACTTGGTGTAAACAAGAGTAACATGATTATTAGCGGTATGGGCGGTGTTAATACATTGACTCCTCCGGCATTCAACCGTCGTGTAATTATCGAAGCCCAATAATACTCTGCCTTAAAAAAGGTAAGCCAAAGAGGGTGTGCCAAAACGTGGATGATACTGTCATTTTACTAGTAGGGGCGAGGTTCGCTCGCCCGAAAACAACTTGCCTTGTGTATTACTCCCAAGGTAGTGACCGTTGGTTCGGGCAGGCAAACCCTGCCCCTACTGTTAACAATTTGACAGACCATTTTACTTTTGGCACCCCTCTTATCTTTTATCACATCTATTTAAAAAGCTTTTCCAGTTCATCCTCCTGAAGTACGGACAATACGGTTTTACCGTCAGGAGTATAATTAGGAGTAGCTACAGCAAACAATCCATCCACCAGGCCATTCATCTCTTCATTCGTCAAAACCTGTCCCGGCACAATAGCCGCAGCTTTGGCCAATGTCAAAGCCAGATTACTCTGTACTTCTTCTTTCACTTTACCTCCCTTCTCCATAGCAGTATGAACCATACTCTGAATCAGTTCCACCGGATTTAAACCTTCAATGCCCGAAGGTATGCCGTTAATGGCATAACTGCCACCTCCCAAATCAGTCAGTTCAAAGCCCAAGTATGACAAATCTTCCATGATTTCCTGCAATACAGGTACTTCCGAAACCGGGAATTGCACAATATCAGGAAATAACATGCCCTGCGATGCTCCCTGTCGACGTGTTATCTGTTCCAGGTATTGATCATAAAGAATGCGAATATGTGCCCGTTGCTGATCGATAATCATCAAACCAGATTTAACGGAAGTAAGAATAAAGCGTCCCTTAAACTGATAATGTTGAGATGATTTCTCTCCCATTGCCGCCTCTTCCGAATGATCATACAAGGTAGGAGTAACCGGTTGCTCCATTGAAGCTGCCGTAAAATAATCCCCATCATCCGGGTAAGACTTCTGTATATGTTGCGCCGACGAATGATGCTCCAAGCCCTCATATAATTGTTCCCAATCACGACTGGGTTTTGAGGAGTAAGAAGAAGGAGGCACAGCAGACGTATTAAAAGGATTGTAATCCGGATTATAAGTTGTTTTCGGCGGCTGTATTCCGGCATAAGGAGAACTCTCGAATGCAGGGATATCCGGCATACCTTCCGTATCAAAATCAATAGAAGGGACAGCATTGAATTTACCTAATGTTTCTTTGACAGCTGCTGCCAATATCTGCCAAATGGCCTGTTCATTTTCAAATTTGATTTCTGTCTTGGTAGGATGAATATTTACGTCAATATTGCCGGGATCCACATCAAAGTAAATAAAATAAGATACTTGCTCACCCACCGGTATCAGATGCTCGTATGCATCCATAATAGCTTTATGGAAATAAGGATGGCGCATATAGCGTCCGTTTACAAAGAAGTATTGACGAGCTCCTTTCTTACGGGCACTTTCCGGCCGGGCAACAAATCCCGAGATACGTACCATGGTAGTATCCACATCAAGTGACAAAAGATCCTGGTTTATTTTCTTCCCAAACACACCCATTATACGTTGACGCAACTGAATGGCAGGAAGATTAAACAACTCGGCATCATTATGATACAAAGTAAAAGACACATTGGGATTGACCAACGCAATGCGTTCAAACTCAGTCAATATATTACTCAACTCCGTCTGATTGGATTTTAGGAATTTACGCCGTGCCGGTACATTAAAAAACAGATTTTTCACACAAAAATTGCTACCCTTAGGACATGATATGGCTTCCTGGCTTTCCACCTTAGAACCGGCAATAACCAGTTTGGTGCCCAACTCCTCTCCTTCTACACACGTGCGCAACTCTACTTGTGCCACCGCCGCAATAGAAGCCAAAGCCTCTCCACGGAATCCCATTGTCCGCAAAGCAAATAAATCAGCCGCTTCCCGTATCTTAGAAGTTGCATGGCGTTCAAAAGACAGACGTGCATCAGTTTCGGACATCCCTTTACCATCGTCTATCACTTGAATAGAACTCTTTCCGGCATCCGTTACCAGTACATCTATATGTTGCGCTCCGGCATCAATGGCATTCTCCACCAATTCTTTTATAACAGACGCGGGACGCTGTATCACCTCTCCTGCCGCTATTTGATTAGCAACAGAGTCCGGCAGCAAACGTATGATATCGCTCATAATACAACTACGAATGATTCATTAAAAACTTAATTCTCCGGTCACCAGATAGTGCAGGATAAAAAGTAAAATACCAATAGCTATAAACAAAGCCCCATAAGTCAATGGCTTGCGTCCACTCTCTTTTCTGCGCTTCAAGTGCTTGGTTCCTTCAATAAACTTTCCACGAATGTCTTCGGGAGAAAACTCTTTCGGAGGAAGCATACCCAAGTCACGCTTGGCATTCTCTTCCATCTTCTGCAATTTCTCTTTGCGTTCATCCACATATATGTATTGGTGGTTGAAACGACGAGGTTTTTCCATTTTAAACATTCCCATAGTTATTTCTTCTTTTTATTAAACAAGTCCTGATTTGGCAGAGGCGCGGCACCTCGATTACTCTTCTTTAACTCCTGCCCGGCTTTCTTTCCGCGCCAGTTAAAAATATCCTCTTTGTTGAGCGGACGAATATAGTCAAACCAATTAAAATTTTCCAGTTTCATTTTATCGGGTGGAAGTTGAAGCATCGGATAAAGAGTACCATTTGATTTCGGACTCATGACCATCTTTTTCATTTTCCGGTTTTCCAAATATATATTCAAAAGGCTTGTCTCCGATACATTCATGCCAATCAATGTGCTGTCGCTCTCCATCGGATAATAAACAACACGAACCGAACCGATAACATCTACCTGATGCATCTCTCCATTCTTGAAATATGCCTTGATATCTTTTCCTGTTACCTGATTATAATTAACAGAATCCAATTTTTCGACAGATAGAGTCTGATTGTGAATATGGGCCCAATCAATGGTACTGTCATTCATGTAAATCATAATTTCCTCACCCAACAACTGCTGATTATTATTCCAAAGAATCGGATCATAATACATAGTCAGACAACTGTCTTTAGACGAAAAGACTAGTGAATCACATACTCCCTGCACATCCGTGCGGTACATGCGCACTTTATGATATGCTCTTGTTTCACGGAAGGTGGAATCTGTATTCAGATTAAAAGTATACATCTGCAACGTATCGGCATGCATAAATAAACTATCGCCCTGTGAATAATCTACCGCCACCGCCTTTTGGGTCGCAATGGCATATTTAGTCAGTTCATTGTAATAACAATAGTCACCGGTAAGCATGTTTTTATTAATGGTATCGTTAAACAATACATTGTCAAAAGCTTCTCCATATCCTTTCACACGGTCATAAAACAAACTGTCGCCCGTCAACTGCTTGCCTTCATTGGTTAATACAGAACGATTGAGTAACTCTGCCTGACCAATCTGGGTATTATAGAAACCCAATTCCGAATAAATATGGTTATTATCACTGTCGATATCCGACGGACCTACAATATTGGCAATCTTACTGGCTGTATTATAACGCAAAGTATCCGAAGTCAATGTAAACTTAGGATTTACAAGTTTCACATCATAATTAAAAACCGACTGTTTAGTAGCAGGACTATACTCTCCCCATTCCGAAGTCAACACGTTTTCTTCATCCATCAGCGTACCGCCATCGAAATAATAACCAAGGTTATAAATACGGTCATAGTTCAGACTATCGGTCAGCAATGTAGTATTCTTGTTCTCCATGCGCACATTATTGCGCACTTGGGCTATCTGTGTGTTTCCATCATAAAAAAGATAATCCCCATACAAAAACAGCGTATCTCCCTGCACCATTTTTACATTATCAAAAGCCTCCAGCGAATTGGTCTTTTCATAAAAGCAGGCACTGTCACAATACATATAAACACTATCATGGCGAAAAGTCACATTTCCAACCAATATCTGTGCATCAGGGTCAGGATTTAAAGGACTTTTTTTCAATACATCGGAATGCAACAGATACACTTTACTCTTGGCAGGCTTCGGTTCAGCCTTTTTAGTGGGATTAACCTGAGCCAACAAGCAAAAGACAAACAGGCACAGGACACTAAACAAAAGTATCCTATGCCTGCTCGAAGAGTTATTTTTTTTTCTTTTTTCAAGCATACGGTTCAATATACTACATTTATTCTTTTATCCAACCCGGATATTTAAAATCACATTTCTGCCACTTCTCATTAATACGCACATAGGTATGTTTTTGCTTTTCTTTGATCCACTTTTCAAGCTTATCTTCACTACGTTTTTCCATGACGATAGCCTTCAGGCGCTGATAGTCTTCCGAAATGGTCGCCTTATGTCCGTTAATACGACTTTTCAGCTTTACAATGGCGCACACCTCTTTTCCTTTATCGTTTATCATAGTGAATGCTCTTGATATCTCACCTACGTTCATATTTTCCACCATCTTGGCCACTTCCTGAGAAACTTGTGCCAAGTCCTGCATTTCAAAACGCGCCGTACCGGTATTCTTGTTGGCCATCAAACCATGGTTATTCTTTGTATCCTTATCCTGAGAAATATAAGTAGCAGCATCATCAAAAGTAAATTTCTGGTTGCGGATGTCATCAGCAATAGAATCCAAACGAACTAAAGCTGCCTCCAAGTCTTTTTCCTCCACTTTCGGCTTCAACAAAATATGGCGGGTATTAATACGGTCACCGCGTTTTTCAATCAATTGGATAATGTGAAAACCAAACTCAGTTTCTACAATCTTTGAAACCTTATTAGGATCCTGCAAGTTAAAAGCGACATTGGCATATTCGGGCACCAATTCTCCTTTGCCCATAAAGCCAAGCTCACCGCCACGACGCGCCGTTCCGGGATCTTCAGAATAAAAACGGGCATATGTGGCAAATGACATTTTACCGGAATTAATACCATCTGTATAGTCACGCAAAGTTTTCTTCACACGCTCTACTTCTTCCAACGGAATTTTAGGTTCCAATGTCACAATCTGCACCTCCACCTGAGTGGGAACAAAAGGAATACTGTCTTGCGGCAAATCCTTAAAATAACGGCGCACTTCGGCAGGAGTTATCTTAATCTCCCCCACAATATGCTGTTGCATTTTCTGCACAGTCAAGCCATCGCGGATATTCTCACGAAGCATTTCGCGTATCTGGGTAGAAGTCTTATTATAATACTCTTCCAATTTCTCCTTAGAACCTCCTACTTGTTCGATTAGCCAATTGGTACGTCTTTCCACTTGACCAATCACTTCCTGTTCAGAAACTTCAATACTATCGATAGCTGCCTGGTGAAGGAACAACTTCTGAACAGCAAGCTGTTCAGGAATAATACAATACGGATCTCCGTCAAACTTGCGTCCTTCATACTGAGCATTCAACCGCTCACTTTCTACGTCAGATTTAAGGATAGCCTCATCGCCTACCACCCACACAACTTCGTCTATAACGTTGTCTTGTCCATATACAGAAACAGCAGCGAACAGCATCAGTAACAGTGCATAAACTTTAGTACACATCAATTTATTCATCTGAATTCAAATAATAATAAATAATCTTGTTTCTATCCGAAGCCCGTTGATACAAGTCCTCTTTCACCTTGTTAATAAATTCCACACGCTTCAGATTAATTAAAATCTCTTTTATTTCATCTCTGGCAAAGTCCAACGGCTTTTGTTTATCCTTGCCCAAGAAATCTTCTATATGTAAGAAATAGCAAAAGGCCGTGTCCTTGACTTCTACATTTCTATTTTTATCCAAATAGTTTGCATCCGTATCAAGCACCTTCAAAGGTATCTTGGCAGCCACATCGGGCACAGATGTCCAACGGTCATAAAAATAATCATAACTCACTGCATTACGCAAACTATACTTCTCCAATTTTTCAATAACGTCCTGATTATTCTTCCGATACCACACCCGCACATTTCCCAAATCAGGAGAACTGAGAGGAACCTTTATAAAAAGCCCTTTGACCAATGGATTGTCCAACCGGAACAGTTCTTTGTTCTTTTCATAATAAGCATTTATTTCCTCTTCACTGATATCGTTTGCCAATTTCTGATTCACCAACTCCTCTTGATAAGTGTGCATAATCAATGCACGGCGATAATTTTCCACCAGTTTGGAGATTTTATCATTATCGGGAATATTCCCCTCCGCCTTATCAAACAGCAGCGCATCCTCTATCCAGTTCCTGATATAGTGTTCGGCAAACAATACACTATCATCCTTCGATATATTGAGAGGAAGAGCCGCCTGCAAATCTTCCTTATACAGAAATTCACCGGACACTTCCACCAAAGGAGTTTTTCCTTTATGGTTATGCTCCTGACCGCATCCAGTCATGGCAGCGGCAATCACAAGTATTACTCCCCAGTTTTTCACGATACTCATAAAGCATTAAAATAGTGAACGAAGATACTGCAATAATTAATTACTTCCGTTATTATTAACTGTTTTTAAAACCTCTTGGTTAATTTCAACCTTATATTTTCGTTTCAATTCTTTCATCCAAGAGTCCTCATGTATAGCCTGATAATCACGGATTACCGATTCTTTTACATCCAAATAGCTCTCCGGTCCCTTTTTCAATTTCTTACCCATCACAAAGGTATAAGAAAAACCGGGAACTTGTTCAAAACTTCCACACTTAAAAACTAATTTATCGACATATTGATTCTTCCCTATAATAAATACGCCCACTTCTATGCTTGCTTGCGGAACCGCCGTGTGCATCATCAACTTTTCCAAAGCGGATTTCCACTCCTCCATCGGCTTTTTCTTTAAATATTTCTTAATGACAGAAGCCATTTTCTTATTCCTGCAATGAATAACAGCTCCTTTATATCGAGGCAAATCCCAAGCATAATCCGATTTATGCTGCTTGAAATAGTGTTCCAAGTCGGCTTCGGAACAAGCATATTCTGTCTCCTGATACTTCCGCGTGAGATAAGAAACCAATAAACCATCATGTACCTCTTGCAAACGTAACGCCCAATCGGGATATTTCCCGGCCAAAGTCCCTGACCGGTAAAGGGCTAAAACATCTTTTCTGACCGAAGAAGAGCAAACTCCTCCATGCTCCATATATGCTTGTATTTCCTCCTTTTTGTCGTGATATGAGGCAAAAGGCTTACGCTCTACCCACTTGACGATATGAAGACCTAAAGGAGAATAAAAAGGAACCGAGATTTTGTTCTTTTCCAGCACTGTCAATTTATTCACCCATTCCTGCATGTTCTTATTGACAGGCATCCAAGGCAACAAGCCTCCGACTTGCCGGCTGTCTGCATCGTCTGAATAACGGCGTGCCAACAACGAAAAATCAGCCCCACTCCGCAACGCTGAATAAATAGAATCCATTACAGCTTGCGCCGCCTGTTCTGCGGCCGGAGTCGCATTTTGAGGCAAATATTTACTGATATGAGCGATCCTCACCCAATCATTCGTTTGAAGTCGCTGTTTGTTCCGTTCATAAATAAAACGGGCTTCCTGTTCCTCCATACCGGCATCCACCACATACGATTTCACCAAACGACCTTCATAAAACGAAAGTTGCCTGCGAAAAGCAGAGACAGTGTCCAAACCACTATCCATAGCGTATCTTACCTTCAGTTTATAATTGATAAAAGCAGGTAAATAAGCCTCGGGAGTCTGCTCGGGAGCTTTTCGATAATAATACTCGAATTCGGAACGATAGACAGGCTTACCCTCAATATACAACACGACATCTCCTTGCGCCTGCATTTCGGACACAGACACAAGGAGAAGCAAGAGAACACCGAGCAAATAACGCGGCATTATTTTTTCATTTTATTGAGGACGGCTGTAATTAGGAGCCTCACTAGTGATAGCTACATCATGCGGATGGCTTTCCAATACACCGGCGTTAGTAATACGAGTAAATTTGGCATCATGCAGTTTCTCAATATTAGCTGCGCCACAATATCCCATACCTGCACGCAAACCACCTACCAACTGATAGATTACTTCGTACAAAGTACCTTTGTAAGGAACACGTGCAGCAATACCTTCCGGCACCAATTTCTTCACATCGGAAGTTCCACTTTGGAAGTAACGGTCTTTAGAACCATTCTCCATCGCTTCCAAAGAACCCATACCGCGATATGACTTAAACTTACGACCATTGAAGATGATAGTATCACCCGGAGATTCTTCTGTTCCGGCAACCAATGAACCAATCATTACACTATATCCACCGGCAGCCAGAGCCTTTACGACATCTCCCGAATAACGTAAGCCACCATCGGCAATCAAAGGAACACCTGTACCCTTCAAGGCCTTAGCCACGTCATACACAGCAGACAACTGAGGAACGCCCACACCGGCAACTACACGGGTTGTACAGATGGAACCCGGACCGATACCAACTTTCACTGCATCTGCACCGGCTTCAACCAATGCTTTTGCAGCTTCTCCGGTTGCGATATTACCTACTACAATATCAATGTTCGGGAAGCGTTTCTTTGCTTCTTTCAATTTCTCAATAACATACTTGGAATGTCCATGAGCTGTATCGATAACAATAGCATCGGCACCGGCATCCACCAAAGCCTGCATACGGTCGAGTGTATCCACCGTCACACCGACACCGGCAGCCACACGCAGTCTTCCTTTGGCATCTTTACAAGCCATTGGTTTATCTTTTGCCTTTGTAATATCCTTATAAGTAATCAAGCCTACCAGTTTACCATCTTTGTCCACTACGGGCAACTTCTCAATCTTATGTTCCTGCAAAATTTGTGAAGCAGCTTCCATATCGGTAGTCTGGTTGGTAGTAACAATATTATCTTTCGTCATTACTTCATCGATACGCTTATCCATATCTTTCTCAAAACGAAGGTCACGATTGGTGACAATACCGACCAAATATCTTTCATCGTCCACTACAGGAATACCACCGATTCTATACTCAGCCATCAGCGCCAAAGCATCTCTCACGGTAGAACCTCTCTTAATAGTTACGGGATCATAAATCATACCATTCTCAGCACGTTTCACGATAGCTACCTGACGTGCCTGCTCTTCTATAGACATGTTTTTATGAATAACACCGATACCGCCTTCACGAGCGATGGCAATAGCCATTTTAGCCTCAGTGACTGTATCCATGGCGGCAGTCACAAAAGGTACTTTTAACTCGATGTTGCGTGAGAACTTAGTCGAGAGTTCGACTGTTTTGGGTAAAACTTCAGAATAGGCTGGGATTAACAATACATCATCGTAAGTCAATCCGTCCATTACAATTTTATCTGCAATAAATGACATAGGGCTTAATGCGTTTTGAATTTATTGCGTGCAAATATACGAGTTTTATTCAATACCGGAAAATGATAGAATATTTTTTTGTTAGGGTGAAAGAAAATTTAGCAAAAAAAATAATCAACCCTGCTCTAACAAAGCCTTCATTATTTTATCAGCCATTAATTTATATCCTTCCTCCGTCAAGTGTGTATAATCACCGCTATAAAGTTCGTCACGTATTCTTCCATCTGCATCCAAGAACCATTCGGTAGGATTCACATATTCAGCGCCAGCCAATTTCTTTTTTTTCAATATGGCATGAATTTTATCACAACTCATGCGAATTGCACTTCCTTTCTCCTTACCTGCGGGGAGAAGACCTAAAAGAAGGATACGAGAATCGGGGAAAGCAATAACCGCTTCCTTTGTAACAGCGACAATACCTTCCGCCACTTCTTCTGGTGTATTTTCACCTGATATTAAATTATTAATGCCGATAGCTATCACAACAACCTCCGGTTTACAACAATTATAATCATCATAGCGGATACGCCAAAGAAGATTCTGAGTACGGTCACCCGATATTCCCGCACTTTCCCACGTCTTCTCACCAAGTACCCTATCCATTGCCTCTTTGCCGGGCTTATAGGCTACAGCTTTTCGGGTGCCTCCCCATCCCTGAGTAATGGAATTACCCAACAGCAATAATTTCAGCTTCCTGTTTGCCAAAGTTGCTTTAATATCAGCATCCACCTCATGCCATTCAACGCCTTTTACCCATCCGGCCCCGGAACGGAACTCATTTCCGGGAACAGCATGGATACATTCATTGGGGAGACGATGTAAAGCCGATAAAATAAAATGTACGATAGGTTCGGGGTTATTCAACGAATGAGGATGATGCCCTACTCCCGGTTTATGTATCACAGTAACAGGAACTCCCAAACGTTCCATTTCTTCTTCAAATACAGCTGTATTTTCACTAACCGGAACAACCTTGTCCGCATCGCCCACAACGTGCAAGCAAGGAATACCGGCTTTTGCTATTTTCCCGGCATGATTCACCGGATTTTTCCGCCACTTTAAAGCTGCTTCTTCATTTGAAAATCCATATACTGAAAGCAATTGCCGAACATCATCATCCGACCCCTCCGAAGCACCTCTCCCCATCGGCCAGCTTTTAATATCCATCACCGGCGCATCCGCATAGATACAGGCAACTTTATCAGTATTTTGTGCAGCCCAGTTGTAGACAATCAATCCTCCCCGGCTCATACCTTCCAAAACAACTTTCTTATGGAAGCCTTCTTTTACCATCTTTGCATACAATTTATTCCAACGTTTGACAGCTTTGTCCGCCCCATACATATCAGCCACATCACAATAGGCAATATGAAATCCCTGTTCCAACAACGCAATATCCGTTTGAGGTTGATGTCCCCAAAATCGAGCACGCATCACCCACGGCTTTCCTTTCGCCTCCTTATAAGGTTTCACAATCTTGCAAGCAGCCCCGTCACAATCAAACTGATATCCACAGAAACCATGAAAATTAAATTCTTCTTTACCTTGCAACCAATCAGCTTTATCTTGTTCTGTACACCCTGCAGTAAGAATCAAATAAGAACCTATTTGACGAGCCATTTTTCCGGCACCGATAGAAGACGGATGCAAGCGATCCGGTAAAAGATGTGATTCCCATTGGTCACCCAACAAATTAAACAGGTTGAGTATTTCTAACTTGTTTTTCCATGCAATCTCTTCTATCATAGGACGAACCGAAGCAGCTATCCGCTCTGCACTGATGGAGGAATCATCCGTCAGAAAGCAACGGACAGGAGTCAGCAAAATGATACGCGGATGTGAAGGTAATGATTTATAACTATCAATAAGTCGCTGATAATCTCCTATAAAATCATCTTTATATTGCCAGTTTTGAGGTTTGGTATCATTGGTTCCTAATTTTATGAGCACAATATCCGGTTGAAATGTATGTGAGTCTGCAAATGCACGGGTCTTTACATAAGGATAATCCCCTTTTGACAAAAGAGTGCAACCCGAAATTCCATAATTCCTGACCTCGTAATCACTTCCCAAATAAGCTTGCAACTGAGCCGGATAACTATTTTTATTGCGATTGGGAATGTTAGCTCCATAAGTAATACTATTTCCAACGCAAGCTACTTTAATAACTGCTTTTTGAGCAAAAGCATCCATTTTTACTAAGAAAAAGGATAAAAGCAATACACAAATCAGATTCGTTTTCATTCGTATTTTAATAGATTTAATTTAGTCCTAGAGTGCTCATTTCAGCGAATATCTGAATGGGACAAAGTACCTATTGCCATTTCCAAAAACAAAAATAGTACAAATTCTCTATATTCAAAAAAAGTGGGGAAGATGATTGGAGATACAGACAAACAAACCCAATTTAATAAATCAGTATACAGTCCTTTAAAAAGAACAAGAAGTTTTAAAAAAAGACCTTGAACTTTTTTAAAAACTCCAAGGTCTTTTCGGAGTGGCAATGGGCACAACAGCAAATAAGACATCCCTGATTGCACATCCAAATAAAGTTTGTGAAATCTGCCTTCACACATAGCGTATAGTACATTTCACCTCTCTACACTATATATCAACAAGTTACGCCTCGTTTTGTGTGAAAGCAGTTTTTTTCTAAACTTCATTACTATCACCGGCAGAAGTCAATTCTCAAGATTTAATGAGCTACATCAACCTTCAAAAGATACAACTTACGCAACACCTGCTTGACATCATACACCATACCTTCTTGCACATCCTTCGGCACATTCAGACCGATGGATATCACGTTTTTCGATACGTCCACCCTTTCAAGCAAGGAAGCTATTTCAGATTCCAATTCCTGTAAAGTAAAATCTCTCAAACTTCTTTTCTCTTCTCCTTCCATGAAAATCGTGATGCCAAATCCTTCCAAGCGCTTGTTTTTATCCGCCACTTTTGCAACCGGATTTCCATAAGACCGAGGAGGATTATAAACAATCCGGTTGGAAAGACTATGCTGCAACAGTTCGGCAGAATACTCCGCACTCAACTCACGCAAAGCCAACTCATATCCGCGACTTATTTGCTGCCTGGTCTCGTAAACGCAACCCATCTTCGCATTCCGGTCGGCTGTGATGCAAGCCACTATCTGCGGCACCTCCTTGTTCTTGGCATATCGGGAAGAGAAGTCGGCTACCAATCTCTTCGATACAGCATCTGCCAATCCTTCCAACTTTACCACATCCATCTTGTCAAAAACGCCAATCATCAACTGGTTGCGCTGGTTAACATACACATCAAATGCAACGGCATCCGGCGCCAGTCCAGCATAATCAGCCGCCGAAACCGACATATTCAGCGAACTGCTGTCGCACATGGCCGCCTGTCTCACTACTACTGTTTGTAAAGCCGCATCTACTTTAGGCTGGGCGAAAACGAACACGGCTCCCGCAGCCAACGGAAACGCTATCAAGATATACAAGCGCTTCCATCCGGGTGTTTTTCTTTCCATCATCATAGTTATACGTTTTTTAAGTGAACAATGGTCGAAACCGCAGGCCATAGAGTAGAGCCTTGTGCCCACAGCTTTTTCCACCAATAATAATTGATATGTTTTTACATCAATACCACAACTGATTACTCCATGGTCTGCCTGATACTCATGCAGGTCACGCAACTCTTTCTGCCACAGCCATACCACCGGATTGAACCAGTGGAAAACCTGTAATAACTGCATCCAAAGGCTATCCCACGAGTGGCCATAAAATACATGCATCTGTTCGTGCAAGCGTATCAACGGATAAGCTTCATAATCCTTACGGTTCATCACAATATAATTTCCCCAACTAAAGGGGCTTATCTGCCTGTCCGTCACTATCCAACATACACCACTTTCGCGATATACGGAAGCGCTTTTTATCAGATGCCACATACGGATGTATGCCGCCAAAAACAGGAGCAAAACAAAAGAACACCCCCCGACATAAAGAAAAAAGAAAAACCGGGAATAAAGAAATGTACTTTCTCCGGCATCGGCAGAAACAACCGCTCCCACCTCAGCCTGTCTTGTTTGGGGCAAAGTAACTTTAGTCAATGCCTCATCCAACATACGCAACGAACGATGCACAGGTAATTCTTCCTCTAAAGTGAAATGTACCAAAGGAAGTAATGAACACACCAACAAGCCCAACAACAAGACCCGGCGATTAAACCGAAAATGAGTGGTTCCCCTGAACAGCAGTCGGTACAACAAATAAAACGCAGACAGACAGAGGGTGCTTTTCAATATATAAATAATAAAAGCAGTCATAACGATTTCTTTTATTCCTATCCTTTTTCAATTTTTGCTATCAACGCCTTCAGTTCATCCAGTCCCATTTTCTCCTCCTCAATGAACTGTGACACTACCCGAGTATAAGAGTTGTCATAATATTGCGAAATAACATCACTCAATGCCGCCCCTTTGTATTCTTTCTCCGAGACTATCGCATCATAGCGATAACTATTACCCCACACACGAAAAGTTACAAATCCTTTCTCAACCAACAGTTTTACCAATGTAGCTACGGTATTATAATGAGGCTTAGGTTCCTTATAAAAGACCAGCATCTCACGAATAAACATTGGTCCGTGTTGCCAAAAGATATTCATAATCTCTTCTTCCTTTGCTGTCAGTTTTTTCATTTTTTTCTTTGTTTATCAGTTAGATACACTACAAATATAAGCAAAGTTTAATACAATCTACTAAATAAATTAGTAGAAGTATTATATTTAATAGTAATTAACGATACAATATAAAGAAAGCCGGATTCTACTTAGAAACCCGGCTTTCTTTGTATATTAATCCTTTGCTTAGTTTGCCATTTCAGAAATGAACTTGATACGAACCAAACGGATTTCGTCCTCAGTATAGTCGTCACCCAATTCTTCCATTGCATCGTCTATTTTATCGGTTGTAGACTCTTTGAAATAATCATAGATATCATCCAAGTGGTCTTCATCCATAATTTCTTCGAGGAAATAGTCAATATTCAACTTAGTACCCGAATAAACGATAGCTTCTACCTCATCCAACAGTTCACTGAATTCCAGTCCTTTGGATACGGCAATATCATCAAGAGCAACCTTGCGGTCGATAGCCTGAATGATAGATACCTTCAACTTAGATTTGTTAGCAACAGTACGGACACGCAAATCTTCCGGACGTTCAATCTCATTTTCTTCGCAGTGCTTCTTTATTAATACACAGAACTCCTGACCGTAACGTTTAGCTTTGCCTGCACCCACTCCCGGAATATTCTGAAGTTCTTCCAGCGTAACGGGATAGATGGTTGCCATTGCCTCCAGAGAAGGATCTTGGAATATAACATAAGGAGGAACATCCAGCTTCTTCGACAGCTTCTTGCGCAAATCTTTCAGCATGGAATAAAGCACAGGGTCTACTGCGCATGAAGCACCTCCCCGAACCGGAGTTTCTTCTTCTTCCTCTTCAAAATCATTATCTTCCACTATCTTGAACGATTTCGGATTCTTCAGGAACTTATGCCCTGCCGAAGTCACCTTCAGTAATCCGTAGTTCTCGACATCTTTGCTTAAATAACCGGCTATCAACGCTTGGCGAATGACAGCATTCCACGTTTTATCTTCTTCCCCCATGCCCGAGCCGAATACTTCAAGCTCTTCATGTTTATGAGCAAGTACTTCCGTAGTTTCCTTACCCAGAAGAATGTCTATTATATAATCTGCTTTAAAGTTTTCTTTTACCGCTATGATTGTTTCAATCACGGCACACAATGAATCCTGAGCCTCCACTTGCTTTTTAGGATTTAAACAGTTATCACAATTTCCACAATTATCTTCTGTAAACTCTTCACCAAAATAATGTAATAACGATTTGCGACGACATACCGACGATTCGGCGTATGCTGCTGTTTCAAGCAACAGCTGTTTGCCTATTTCCTGTTCCGCCACCGGTTTTCCCTGCATAAACTTTTCCAGTTTCTGCAAATCTTTATTGGAATAAAATGTAATGCACATACCTTCTCCCCCATCACGTCCGGCTCTACCAGTTTCCTGATAATAGCCTTCCAGACTTTTAGGAATATCATAGTGTATCACAAAACGCACATCAGGCTTGTCAATGCCCATTCCAAAAGCGATAGTAGCTACAATTACGTCGATGTCTTCTTTCAGGAAACCATCCTGATTGGCGGTGCGTGTTGCCGAATCCATACCGGCATGATAAGCACGGGCATTGATGCCGTTGGCTTGCAATATTTCTGCCAGTTCTTCTACTTTCTTACGGCTCAGGCAGTAAATAATGCCTGACTTGCCTGAATTTGCCTTGATAAACTTAATAATGTCACGGTCGATATTATTCGTTTTGGGGCGTACTTCATAATAAAGATTCGGACGATTGAATGAAGATTTAAATTCTGCCGCATCCAGCATTCCCAAGTTCTTCTGAATGTCCATACGAACTTTCGGAGTAGCTGTAGCTGTAAGCGCGATGACAGGTGCCTTTCCTATTTCATTTATAATAGGACGGATCCTACGGTACTCGGGACGGAAATCGTGTCCCCATTCCGAGATACAGTGTGCCTCGTCTACTGCATAAAAAGAAATCTTCACGCCTCTCAGAAACTCTACGTTTTCTTCCTTCGTCAATGACTCGGGAGCCACATAAAGCAGTTTGGTCTTCCCGCTCAAAATATCTGATTTTACCTGGTCGATAGCCGACTTGTTTAATGAAGAATTGATGAAATGAGCCACTCCGTCTTCTTCGCTGAAGTTACGCATGGCATCCACCTGATTTTTCATTAATGCAATTAAAGGAGATATAACAATTGCCGTTCCTTCCATGATGAGTGAAGGCAACTGATAACATAATGATTTTCCGCCACCTGTAGGCATTAATACAAATGTATCGTTTCCCGCCAGCAAATTACGGATAATTGCTTCTTGGTTTCCCTTGAAAGTATCAAATCCAAAATACTTTTTCAGTGCGTTAGTCAAATTTATATTCTCCTCCATTGTCTCAAATAGTTTTTCGCGGTTCCCCGTTCTTGTTTTTACATCTTTTGTTGTCTAACAAAGTTATAAACAAGTTCTCAAATTACACGAATATTTCGAGTAATATTTTTCAGAAGAATTGCATTTTTCTTTCTCTCTCCCTTTACTATATTGATACTAAGCATTTTGCAACCGTGAGATATTTGCTTTATCCATCTGTTTTTGGGCGTAATCCAACGTCACTTCGAAGCTTTTCACCTTCTTTGATGGTAATTCAAACATCATATCCATCATAATTGTCTCTACAATGGAACGTAATCCACGGGCTCCAAGTTTGTATTCGATAGCTTTGTCAACTATGTATTCGAATACTTCGGGCTGAAATACCAATTCTATTTTATCCATTTTAAACAGTTTGACATACTGCTTGATAATAGAATTTTTTGGCTCCGTAAGAATGCTGCGCAATGCATTTCTATCCAACGGATTCAAATAAGTAAGAATAGGCAGACGACCGATTATTTCGGGTATCAGTCCGAATGACTTCAAATCCTGGGGTGCAATATACTGCATCATATTACCACGGTCTATTTTTACCGTTTCTTTGGCTGCACTGTAGCCTACAACATTAGTGTTGAGACGCTGGGCAATCTTTCGTTCAATACCATCAAACGCTCCGCCACAAATGAACAGAATATTTTTGGTATTGACCTGAATCATTTTCTGATCCGGGTGCTTGCGTCCTCCCTGAGGCGGAACATTGACAACCGAACCTTCCAACAATTTCAACAAACCTTGCTGTACTCCCTCACCGCTTACATCACGGGTAATGGAAGGATTGTCTCCCTTACGGGCTATCTTGTCGATTTCATCTATGAATACAATACCTTTTTCGGCTTCGGCCACATTGTAGTCCGCCACTTGGAGCAAACGAGTCAGAAGGCTTTCAATATCTTCCCCCACATACCCGGCTTCGGTCAAAACAGTAGCATCAACAATGGTAAAAGGAACATGCAATAGTTTTGCTATCGTACGTGCAAGCAGTGTTTTTCCGGTTCCTGTGCTACCCACCATGATGATGTTGGATTTTTCAATTTCTACATCATCCTCGTCTGCATTCTGAAGCAAACGTTTATAGTGATTGTAAACAGCTACCGAAAGATATCTTTTCGCATCATCCTGACCGATAACATACTCGTCCAGGAATTCTTTAATCTGTTGAGGTTTAGGCAACTCTTTCAAGTTGAGTTCTTCAGCCTTTCCTTGCGACTGCCGAAGGGCTTCTTTGGTAATTTCGTATGCCTGCTCGGAACAACTATCACAAATACAGCCATTCATGCCGGTAATAAGAAAACCTACCTCATTTTCAGAGCGTCCGCAAAAACTGCATTTTCTCTTGTTTCTTGGTGTTTTACTATCTTCCAATTTTCTCTTAATATTAATGTAATTATACCTTATATATTATAGAGCCGGTTTACGAGACAGCACTTCGTCAATCATACCATACTCTTTTGCTTCCTGAGCCGTCATCCAGTAATCGCGATCTGAATCAGCCCACACCTTATCAAAATCAGTATGCGAATGCTCTGCTATGATTGTATAAAGCTCTTTCTTCAGCTTCATTATTTCACGTGCTGTAATTTCAATGTCCGAAGCCTGACCTTGAGTGCCTCCCATCGGCTGATGAATCATAACACGAGAGTGTGTCAGCGCCGAACGTTTTCCTTCTGTTCCCGCAACCAGCAAAACAGCAGCCATCGAAGCAGCCATACCGGTACAAATAGTAGCCACATCACTATTGATAAATTGCATGGTGTCATAAATGCCCAATCCGGCATAAACAGAACCACCCGGCGAATTAATATAAATAGATATATCTTTTCCTGAATCTACAGAATCCAGATAAAGGAGCTGAGCCTGAAGAGTATTGGCCGTATAGTCATTGATTTCTGTACCCAAAAAGATAATTCTGTCCATCATCAAACGCGAGAATACATCGAGCTGTGTCACATTCAACTGACGTTCTTCCAAAATATAAGGGTTCAGATATCCGCCTTGAGACTTAATGACATCATCCAGCACCATGCTGCTCATTCCTAAATGCTTAGTAGCAAATTTTCTAAAATCATCCATAATTTAATGGTTTAGTTATTATTCACAAAAAGAGGCTTTCAACCCCATTTTTTCAAACAAACAAAAGTACAAAAAAATACGGTCGACGTATCGAAACTTTTGCTTATAACGAAAATTTTTGGTCAAAAGCCCCCTTTTTTAGTAAGATTTAGCAATCAATGCTTATCTCACCAAAATATTATTCAAACATCTTGTTGAATTCTTCCATTGTAACCGACTTGTGGTTCAATGTTGCTTTTTCTTTCAAAGCAGCAGCCAGTTTGCTTTCTACGGCGCGGTTCACTAAAGATTCTACTGATTCTTTTTTCTTCAGCATTTCTTTTGCATAGTTTTCGAGCATTTCTTCAGGAATGTTCAACATGCCATACTGAGCGAACTGAAGACGGGTAGCTTCTTTAGCCATATTCAAGACATCTGCTTGCTCTACCTTGATTTCATTTGCAGCAATCAGCTGTTCTTTAATCAAATGCCAAGTCAGTTCTTCGATGCTCTTTTCGTAGTTTTCAGCAACGAACGCTTCTCCCTTTTCTTCATTATTCAGCAACATGATGCGCTTCAACAAAGCATCCGGGAACTCAAGTTTGCCTACTCTCTTAGTCAGGTAATCACGAACATCCATCAAGAACTTGTAGTTGCTGTCTGCTTCAAACTGAACGGCAATTCCTTCTTTGATTTTTGCACGGAATTCTTCTTCACTCTTCACTGTGTCTTTGCCAAACACCTGATCAAACAATTCCTGGTTCAATTCTGCAGGAACCATGCGGGTGATTTCTTCCACTTGGAAGCTGAAGTTACCTTTAACGTCCGCAACTTCTTCTTTCTTGATTTTCAACAATGAAGACAGTTCTGCTTCGTTGTTATCAAATGCAGTAGCAGGGTTGAATACCAAAACGTCATTAACCTTAGCTCCGTTGAAAATTGCTTTTTGGTCATCGTTCTTCATGTAAGTCGGCATCATTACAGCACCTTCTACCTGAATTCCCCCTTCTTTAGTATTACCGTTTTCATCCAATTCAGCCAACAGACCTTTAATCATGTCTTTGTCTTCATAGGCTTCTACCTTATCATATTTGCCTGCACGCTGAGTGTACATCTTCACTTGCTGTTCCACCAATTCGTCAGCCACTTCAATCGTATAATAATCTACTGTATCCTGATTTGTGATTTCAGCATTGAATTCAGGAGCCAAAGCGATATCGAACACAAACTCAAAGTTTTCCTGAGTATCAAAATCCACCGGTTGCATCTTTTCAGCATTCGGCAACGGCATACCCAGCATATTCACTTTGTTTTCATGGATATATTCGTTTACTTTTTCCTGCATCAGCTTATCAACTTCTTCAGCAAGCACAGCTTTACCAAATTGCTTTTTGATAAGACTCATAGGTACCATGCCTTTACGGAAACCCGGTATGTTGGCTTTCTGACGGTAAGTCTTCAACACTTTTTCTACTTTTTCCTGATAATCGGCCTTTTCGATATTAACAGTAAGCAATGCACTTACCTTGTCAACGTTTTGCAATGAAATATTCATTCTGACTTATTTTATTTAATTGTTACTTCTTTCAGATTTTCTCATTAAAGAGGTTGCAAAATTAGTGTTTAATCTTTCAATTACCAAATACACAGGCTAAAAAAAACTAATTGACAACAGAAAGTAGCCTGATAAAAGATAAATAAAATGGCACAAATAAAAAAAAGAAAAAAAAGTCGCTTTTTTTCTTGCTTATTCAAATTTTATGCGTTCCTTTGTGGTCGAACTGGTGATAGATAATATAGCTAGTGATTTTTATTACAAGGTTTTACTTCTGTACGCATAGCACTTACGTAAACTCTCTGTCGTTCTAATCCCCCTATCTCATTCATAATCACCATTCAGAGAGTATTTTTTATTTTATTTATTTTTATTTTTTCACTATGAATATGTATGTTGGAAACCTTAACTACCGTGTTAAGGAAGGAGATTTGGAACAGGCAATGTCTGCTTACGGAGTAGTAACTTCTGTAAAGGTTATCAAAGACCGTGAAACAGGTAAGTCAAAAGGATTTGCTTTTGTTGAAATGGAAGATGATCAGGATGCTGCTAAAGCCATCAACGAACTGAACGGTTCTGAATTTATGGGCCGTCAATTGGTTATCAAAGAAGCATTACCGAAACGAATGTAATTACTGATTGATACAGACTAAAAAAGGCTGCGAATTAACTATTTGCAGCCTTTTTTATTTGGTATTTATTAAGCCTATACGTAACTAATATATCTTTTAGCCTTGCATCTGCTGTTTTCGGTTGGCTTCTTCCAATTGGAAGTCTTTACGGCGAAGTACAAAATTGGTTCCCAAATACTTTTCGCGAACAACCGGATTCTCTGCCAATTCTTCGGGCGTACCTTGAAACAGAATCTTTCCTTCAAACAATAAATAGGCCCGGTCTGTCAAGCGCAGAGTTTCCAATGCATTATGGTCAGTTATCAGAATGCCAATATTCTTATCTTTCAGTTTCCACACAATATGCTGTATATCCTCTACTGCGATAGGGTCTACACCGGCAAACGGTTCATCAAGCATAATAAACTTAGGGTCGATTGCCAGACAACGGGCTATCTCCGTTCGACGGCGCTCTCCTCCCGACAACTGGTCTCCCAAATTCTTACGCACTTTTTGCAAGCGAAACTCTGCTATCAAACTTTCCAGTTTCTCTTTTTGATATTCGGGACTGGTCTTTGTCAGTTCCAAAACAGAAGCAATATTATCTTCCACACTCATCTTGCGGAATACAGACGCTTCTTGTGCCAAATAGCCGATACCGTTTTGAGCCCGTTTGTACACAGGATAGGAAGTGATATCCAAGTCATTCAAATAAATATGTCCTTCATTGGGTACGATCAAACCGGTAGTCATATAAAAAGAAGTAGTCTTACCTGCCCCGTTCGGCCCCAATAAACCGACAATCTCCCCCTGCTTCACATCAAAGGAAACATGGCTCACTACAGTACGTTTGCCGTACTTCTTTACCAGATTTTCAGTACGCAATACCATTTTACCATTTTCGGGCACTGCATTTTGTTGTTCTATTTCCAGCTCTGACATATCTACGAATTTTGGAACAAAAGTACTAAAAAAGTTTAGGAAACGCATAACAGAACAGAAAATCAGAACATCTTTTGCATTTATATAGACAAAAAAGGCTACTTTTGCAGGAAATTGTGAAAACTATGATGATAAGACCCATAACAACTGTAGGAAAATACATCATACTGATGGGACGTACTTTTGCACGTCCGGAACGTATGAGAATGTTTTTCAAGCAATACCTCAATGAAATGGTGCAACTGGGAGTAAATTCTATCGGCATTGTGTTGCTCATTTCATTCTTTATCGGTGCAGTGATTACCATTCAAATCAAATTAAACATCGAAAGCCCTTGGATGCCACGTTTTGTAGTTGGTTACACTACTCGTGAAATCATGCTGTTGGAATTTTCGTCCTCCATCATGTGTCTCATCCTTGCCGGTAAGGTAGGTTCCAACATTGCTTCGGAGATAGGAACAATGCGGGTGACTCAACAAATCGTCGCTCTTGAAATAATGGGAGTCAATTCGGCCGGCTATCTTATTCTGCCCAAAATTGCAGCTTTGATGACTATGATTCCCTTTTTGGTAATCTTTAGCATTTTCTCAGGTATCATAGGTGCCTTTTGCACCTGTTGGTTCGGCGGCGTGCTGAATGCGGAAGATTTGGAATACGGCTTGCAATACAGTTTCCAAGAATGGTTTGTCTGGTGTAGCTTTATTAAATCACTGTTCTTTGCCTTTATCATTTCCAGCGTGTCGGCCTATTTCGGCTATACGGTGGAAGGCGGCTCCATAGCCGTGGGCAAGGCTAGTACAGATTCTGTGGTCATGAGCAGTGTACTGATTTTGTTCTCTGACTTAGTATTAACACAACTTTTAATGGGATGATAGAAGTTAAATCATTATATAAGTCATTCGAAGGCAAAGATGTATTGGTAGATATCAATGCTATTTTCGATAACGGAAAAACCAATCTGATTATCGGTCAGAGTGGTTCGGGAAAAACAGTATTGATGAAATGTATCGTGGGGCTGCTGATACCCGAAAAGGGAGAGATCCTCTATGACGGGCGTAACTTCCTAAGCATGAACAAGAAAGAAAAAAAGACATTACGTCGCGAAATGGGAATGATTTTCCAAAGTGCTGCCTTGTTTGATTCACTGACAGTATTGGAAAACGTGATGTTTCCCCTCGATATGTTTTCTAATGACACCTATCGCGACCGACTGAGACGTGCTCAATTCTGCCTTGACCGTGTCAATCTGATTGAAGCTCAAAATAAATATCCGGGCGAAATCAGTGGTGGTATGCAAAAGCGTGTTGCCATTGCACGTGCCATCGCACTGAATCCGCAATACTTGTTCTGTGATGAACCGAACTCCGGCTTAGACCCTAAAACATCGTTGGTAATAGATGAACTGATTCATGATATCACTACCGAATATAATATGACCACGATTATCAATACCCATGATATGAACTCCGTAATGGGCATCGGTGACAGTATTCTCTACATCTACCAAGGACATAAAGAGTGGGAAGGCACTAAGAATGATGTATTCACAGCAACAAACGAACGCCTGAACAACTTTATTTTCGCTTCCGACTTATTGCGCAAAGTAAAAGAGGAAGAGATTAGGGAAATGGAAAAGAAAAAATAAGGAAATTATCCACCATAGGGAGGAACCTGTATGTTCATGTTCACCTGAATTGATGACAAATCTGTTTGCATTTTTCCCGTTGGGACACTCTGATTTCCAAAAAAGATTTGCTTATGCATTCGGATAGAAACATTCCGTCCATGTAGTAATAAAAACAATGAGACTGTCTCATACTCTTATTCTGAAACAGTCTCATTTGATTTTAATATTAAATACTTTATTTCTGTCTGATATAAATATTTATCGGAGTACCTGACAGCTTCCACTTCTCACGCATCTTATTCTCAAGGAAACGCTTATATGGCTCCTTTACATATTGAGGTAAGTTGGCAAAGAACACGAAAGAAGGAACTTGCGTGTTAGGCAACTGGGTACAATATTTAATCTTAATGTATTTTCCTTTTGTTGAGGGAGGCGGATACGCTTCAATCAACGGCAACATCTCTTCATTCAGACGAGCTGTCGGAATACGGGTTGTGCGGGCATGATAAACCTCCTTAGCCATTTCCAACACCTTAAAAATGCGTTGTTTAGTCATGGCAGAAGCAAATATAATGGGAAAATCCACAAATGGAGCAAAACGTGAGCGGATAGCCTCCTCGTATGACTTCATTACCTTGGCGTCTTTATTCTCTACCAAATCCCACTTATTGACCACTACCACCAGCCCCTTTTGGTTACGCTGGATAAGCGAAAATATATTCAAGTCCTGCCCTTCTATACCACGGGTAGCATCAATCATCAGAATACATACATCCGAGTTCTCAATGGAGCGGATAGAACGGATAACGGAATAATACTCCAAGTCTTCCGTCACTTTATTCTTCTTGCGAATACCGGCAGTATCCACCAAATAGAAATCAAAACCGAACTTCTCGTAACGAGTATAGATAGAGTCACGCGTAGTACCGGCGATCTCTGTCACAATATTACGGTCTTCACCGATAAAGGCATTCACGATAGATGACTTTCCTGCATTCGGACGGCCCACAACTGCAAAACGGGGAATATCCTCATCCAACAGTTCTTCTCCTTCTTTATTAAACTTACTTACAATCAAGTCCATCAAGTCTCCTGTACCGAATCCGCTCAAAGCAGAAATGCAATACGGGTCATCAAGTCCCAATGAGTAAAATTCTGCTGCATTATATTGCAAATCATTATTATCAGTCTTGTTTGCCACCATAATAACAGGCTTCTTGGTACGACGCAAAATGGCAGCAACCTCCATATCAAGGTCTGTTACTCCATTCACCACATCTACTACAAACAAGATTACATCTGCTTCATCAACAGCCAACAATACTTGTTTACGGATTTCCTCTTCAAAAACATCATCCGAGTTTACCACCCATCCGCCGGTATCAACGACAGAAAACTCACGTCCCAACCATTCCGACTTACCATATTGACGGTCGCGGGTTGTTCCTGCCTGCTCATTTACAATAGCCTGACGAGTCTTAGTCAGACGATTAAAAAGTGTAGACTTTCCCACATTGGGACGTCCTACGATTGCTACTAAATTTCCCATGTTCTTTCTTGTTTACGGCTATCACAGTCGATTTTAATCCAATTGATACCCAAAGTTTTTCAATTCTTTGTCCGAGCTTCTCCAGTCTTTATCCACCTTCACAAAAGTTTCAAGATAAACAGACTTCTGAAAGAAATGCTCTAAAGTCTTACGTGCTTCTGTTGCCACTTTCTTCAATGCCTTGCCTTGCTTACCAATGATAATACCTTTCTGTGAATCACGCTCCACATAAATCACCGCATTGATATGGATGCTCTTTGCATCTTCTTTAAATTGTTCTACAACTACTTCGACCGAGTAAGGAATCTCCTTGTCATAATAAAGCAGAATCTTTTCACGAATTATCTCCGTTACAAAGAACCGGGCCGGTTTATCCGTCCATTGGTCCTTTCCAAAATAGGGAGGTGAATCGGGCAACAATTCCTTGATGCGTTTCATCACTACATCTATATTAAACTTCGAAGTAGCCGAAATAGGAATAATCTCTGCTTGTGGAATCAATTCATGCCATTCCTCCACCAGCTTTACCAATTCTTCCTGATTAGTCAAATCTATTTTATTAATCAGCAATAAGATAGGAACTTGCAGTTTACGAACCTTTTCGATAAACTCCAGATTCTTGTCAGGTTTCTCTATCACATCCGTTACATACAATAACACATCAGCATCCGCCAGCGCCGACTCCGAAAAATTAAGCATACTTTCCTGCAACTTATAATTCGGTTTCAATACTCCCGGAGTATCCGAGAATACAATCTGCATATCATCTGTATTCAAAATACCCATGATACGATGACGCGTTGTCTGTGCCTTGAACGTAGCGATTGAGATACGTTCACCTACCAGCAAATTCATCAATGTAGACTTACCCACATTAGGATTTCCTACTATATTTACAAACCCTGCCTTATGCATAATTTTATAATTTATTGGTTACAGACAAAAAAACGCATCTGAATATGGATGCGTTCATTTGTATTTGTAGTTTAATGATTATTATCTCTTACTACCATCGTAACCCCATTTCACATAAACGGCTCCATAGGTGAAACCTGCGCCGAATGCTGTAAATATCAGGTTATCTCCTTTCTTCAGCTGTTTTTCATAATCCCAAAGGCACAACGGAAGCGTCGCTCCACTGGTATTTCCATAACGCTGAATATTTATCATTACCTTATCCAAAGGCACTTCCAAGCGAGATGCAACAGCATCAATGATACGCAAATTTGCCTGATGAGGAATTACCCAGTCGATATTATCTTTATTCAACCCATTGTTTGCAGCAATAGTTGCAGTAATATCCGACATATTTGAAACAGCATATTTGAATACTGTTCTACCTTCCTGATAGAGATAATGCATTTTATGATCTACTGTGAAATAAGAAGGAGGACACACAGAACCACCTGCTTTCATATGAAGGAAAGGAAGACCTTTACCATCCGTACGCAGAATAGAATCCATTATCCCGTAATCTTCTGTAGTAGCTTCTACCATACATGCCGCAGCACCATCACCAAAGATAGGGCAAGTGGCACGGTCTTGGTAGTTTACCATAGACGACATCTTATCAGCACCAACAATAATAATCTTTTTATGTCTACCAGATGCGATGAGTGAAGCAGCTGTTTCCATTAAGTATAAGAACCCGCAACATGCAGCCTGCAAATCGAATGCAAATGCATTCTTCAATCCCAACTTATCGCACAGAATAGAAGCGGTTGAAGGGAAATGATAGTCAGGAGTAGTTGTTGCTACGATTACCGCGTCAATGTCGTCAGGATTTGAACCGGTTTTCTGCATCAGTTGTTTGGCTGCTTTACGCGCCATATACGATGTTCCCAATCCTTCCCCATTAAGGATACGTCTCTCTTTAACTCCAATTCGAGTCATAATCCATTCATCATTGGTATCTACCATTCTTGAGATTTCTTCATTCGTCAAGACATAATCAGGTACATAACCTCCGACTCCTGTTATTACTGCATTAATTTTTTCCATCATTCCAAATTATTAGTTTGTACTCTTTATAAAACAACAGCCGACAGAGCCGAAGCTCGCCGGCTTTATTTTATAAAACGTACAAACGTGTTT
>ENA-OPXI01000145-OPXI01000145.1-human-gut-metagenome-genome-assembly--contig:-NODE-145-length-51377-cov-5.281010_pt1 | contig 51377 bp, 44 predicted proteins | sample MGYA00241520_ERZ502032 | MGnify/ENA primary metagenome ERZ502032 (study PRJEB25962, sample SAMEA2042106) | human gut metagenome | biome: human gut; feature: human-associated habitat; material: faeces...
TTTACAGTCTGTCCCCTTTGGCCACTCGGGAATCCACCCATTTTGTCTCTCGACAATATCTATTTATATCATAAATAAAAGAAAAGCGCAAGGGAATTTATCCAATTCTCCTGCACTTTTTCCAAATTTTTATACCCAGAATGACCACGCTGCATTCATCTGATTTATAATTGTATTCAGATCCCATTTCTTACGGCTGTTGATCTTACTGTTCGGATCATTGATCAGTACCTTGCCCTCCTCTGTCAGCCCGGAAAGGACGATAAAATGTCCCTGGTTTGTAAAATCACCCGGTCCCATACTGCAGATGATCGGATGTCCTGCCGAAAGCTCGGATTTGAGAGTGTCTTCTGACCAGTTTGTAAGCTGTGCAGAATTTATTCCAAGTTCTGAAGCTCCTGCAGTCATAAGCGTCCAGTCTGTTCCGACTTCATCTACATAATATCCCATATTGACACTCATATCTGCCACATACTTCGGTGTAAATGAAGTATTGCCTGTAAGTCCTGTCGCCACCATGGAAAGACTGGTCGGTCCGCATCCACCCATTCCGATATTCTCGGAACCATAAGATGCATATCCCCATACTTCGCTCCACTGGAAATATACCGGAATATGGTTCTGGATTCTGTAATCTTTCAAATCTACCGCCTGAAGTCCCTGCGCACTGAGTTCTTCCTCTGATCGTGCTGACTGTTCCGGATAATCAATCACCCACTGCAGTGCTTCCTGATGATCAAACAGCCATGTCAGCAGATCATCGGAATACTTTTCTCTGTTCAGAATGATTTCCTTCGTCTCCGGGTTTTTCTTATATAATTCGCCCAGCTGGTCTTTATACTGGTCAGAATCCAGCACCTCCTGGATTTTCTCAGCTTCTATCTCTTCTGGTGTCTTTGTTTCTGTCTCTGTCTTTGTCTTGGCAGAGGATGTCTTTTTTGCAGATTTCTTTGCATTTCCACTTCCACAAAGCATCAGAATCACAGCCAACACGATAATTCCTGCTGCTGCAAGAATGCCTGCTTTATATAGCTTTCTTTTCATCCTTTGTACTTCCCGCTTGCGCCTCGCTATTTTTTTCTGGCGTTGCTCCGCTCTTTTCCTGTCTTCTCTCATCATATGTCTATGGTTCTTCCTTCCTTAAACGACATCTCGTTAATGTTTGTTCCTTTTTACGCATATTTCAGCCTTACTTTAACATATTTCTTCATGAGAAAACAGTCTTTTCCGACAAGTTTAGAATTTTTTAAGTTTAAAGCTCTGTATAATTACTCTCCAGAGTTACCTCGGTTTTGATCTCTGTGATCACCTTTCCAGCCTCATCTTTTACGGAAATCACAGTTCCACTTTCTACCTGTGAATCCAGACTCTGACAGATAGACTCTTGGAACCGGATGGTAGAACTTTATAAAATAATCGATTTTCCGGAAAATCTGTGAAAAAAAATGAAACAAAAAAGCCAGGCATTTGCTGCAAGTTCTGACAGCAAATGCCTGGTTTTGATATGCGCCCCGCAGGGGCGCCCGCGATTTTATTTTTATTTTGCACAGAGGTCCTTCACTACTTCCCCTGCGATAATCAGTCCAACTACAGATGGCACAAATGCCACACTTCCCGGAATATCTCTTCTCTCCGTACATTTATGCTCTGCTCCTGGCGGACAGATACAATGGTTTCTGCAGCTGATTGCCATGTCCTCGATTGGTCTGGTCGGTTTCTCTTCTGAATAAACAACTTTCAACTTCTTAACATGACGCTTCTTTAACTCCCGGCGCATAACTTTTGCAAGCGGACACATCTGTGTCTTATAGATATCATCCACTTTAAATGCACTTGCATCCAGCTTGTTTCCGGCTCCCATACTGCTAATGATCGGCACATTCATTGCCTGCGATTTCATGACAAGCTCAATCTTTGCAGTCACCGTATCAACTGCATCAACTACATAATCATACTCATCAAACGGAAATTCATCTGCATTTTCCGGAAGGAAGAAGCATTTGTGGATCCGCACATTCACGTCCGGATTGATTTCCAGCATTCTCTCCTTCATAACATCTACTTTGTATTTCCCTACCGTCTTTCTAGTTGCAATGATCTGACGGTTTAAATTGGTCAGACATACCTTGTCATCATCGATCAGATCAAATGCCCCGATTCCGCTTCGTACCAGTGCCTCACATACATAACCGCCGACTCCGCCGATTCCAAATACGGCAACTCTTGAATTCTTCAGTTTATCCATCGCCTCTTTGCCAAGAAGCAGTTCTGTTCTCGAAAATTGTGTAAGCATCTTCTTCTCCTTCTTCTCTCATAAAATACCTGTAAACTCTTAACCAATCCACTTCTTGTTTCATTGGCTTATTTTCAACCTTTAAGTTCCACAATCATTTCTCTTTTGTAAATATCTGTCATATCCAAAATATTTTCGTCAAAATTCGGATTCGTTGAGCACACCGCAATCCTTGCTCCATCTGTCTGATATTCTTTTAAATAATAAGCTTCCCGGATCTCTTCCGGCTGCCTTAAAAAAAACGGATCTCCCTGCTTCGGAATCTGGATCTCGCTGGTATTCAATCCCATCACAAGACCTTTGCGCGTCGCTTTTAAAAAGCTTTCTTTTAAAACCCAGTAGCGGTAAAACATTTCCGTCCGCTCTGCTTCATCTGCATTCCGGATTCTCTCATATTCAGAAGAACAAAAATATTTTTCTGCCAGCCTTTCATGATATTTCCGCATGCATTCGATGTCGCAGCCTACCCTCTCTCCGGATACGCCTGCGCTGCACAGAACATATTTCCCAGAATGTGATAAATTAAAGGACTGCCCTGCATCTTGCGGTATCTTGTGTCTCTCCTGTATCTTCATCCAAAGATACCATGCACCCACGCTTTGAGCCTGATCCTCCCTGTGCTTCAGCCGGTCTGCTTTTTCCTGTCGGAACGCCGGAACTTTTTCATAAATTTTTTGATAATTTTTCTCATTAAGCAGATCAGATATATCTGCCAGGAAAGTTTTTACCTTTTCCATTTCCCGGATTCCCCTTTTCTTTGCCGGCTTATACACATTTTTCACTATATAACACCTGTAAAAAATATGCAAGGAATATCCTACTGATTTTATTGGATATTCCTTTCCGGTTTTTTATCCCTTGTTAATCTTATATAGACTATGGTATAATAAATAAATCTACAGGCAAAATTAAGTTACTATAATATTTTTAATATGTATCAATTCAGAAAGGATGTGCAATTTATGTGTGGATTTGCAGGCTATTATGGCGCCGGCGATTTTAATAGAGAAGAAGTCATCGACCAGATGGGTGAACGCATTGCCCACCGCGGACCTGACAGCAAGGGAAGCTTTGTTGATGACTATGTAGCCCTTGGCTTCCGCCGTCTGAGTATCATCGACCTTGAAGGCGGATCTCAGCCGATTCACAGTGCAGATGGCAAACATGTCATTATTTTCAACGGAGAGATTTACAACTATCAGGAAATCCGTAAAGAACTGATTGAGAAACACGGATGTCAGTTCCAGACAAACTCCGATACAGAAGTTATTCTTCAGGGATACAAAACCTATGGCGAAAAAATTGCTTCTATGCTCCGCGGAATGTTCGCATTTGTAATTTACGATAAAGAAACTCACAACTTATTCGGAGCAAGAGACTACTTCGGAATCAAACCATTCTACTATGCACAGATGAATGGAAGCCTTTTATTTGGTTCTGAGATCAAGTCCTTTCTGGCTCACCCACATTTCCATAAAGAGGTCAACAAAGATGCCCTCAAGATGTACCTGATCTTCCAGTACACTCCACTTCTTGAGACCATGTTCAAAGGTGTATTCAAACTGGAACCGGGAACATACTTCACTTATGATGGAAAAGAACTTAAGAAAACAAAATACTTCGATCCGACTTATGCAAAGAAAGACCGCAGCTTTGACGAGACAGTAAAACTCATCGGTGAGACAATTCAGGATTCTGTTGATTACCATCAGATTGCTGATGTAGAAGTAGGATCTTTCCTTTCAGGTGGTGTTGATTCAAGCTACATCGCATCTACTGTAAAACCGATGAAGACCTATTCCGTAGGATTTGAAGTCGGCGGATTCGATGAGACAACCTTCTCCAAGGATCTGTGCGATATCCTTCATATGAGCAATGCAAAGAAAGAAATCTCTTCTGACGAATTTTTCGATGCTCTGCCGGAAGTTCAGTATCATTCCGATGAACCACATGCCAACCTTTCCGCTGTACCGCTGTACTATCTGTCACAGCTCGCAGCCAAAGATGTAAAAGTAGTTTTAAGTGGAGAAGGCGCAGATGAGATGTTCGGTGGATACGAGACATATATCCCAAGCAAATCCGGTGATATGTACCGCAAGATCGTACCGGCATCTATCCGTAAAAAACTCGGAGACTGGGCAAAACACCAGCCAGACAAGAGAGGACTTAACTTCCTCAAGAGAAATGCAACTTCCGTAGAAGATTCCTACATCGGTCAGGCATTCATCATGGACAACGAAGAAGCAGATGAAGTACTCTCTCCTGCATATAAGAGCAAGATGCGCTACCAGGACGTAACCAAACCGTACTTCGACCAGGTAAAAGATCAGGACGACCTTCATAAAAAGCTCTTCCTCGATATGCATCTGTGGCTGCCACACGACATCCTGCTCAAAGCAGATAAGATGACAATGGCACACTCCCTCGAACTGCGTGTACCATACCTCGACAAAAAAGTCTGGGAACTCGCCCGCAGCATCGACAGCAAATACTGCGTAGACGGCATGGAAACCAAAAAAGCCTTCCGTACCTCCGCCCTCTCCCACATCCCAATGGACTGGGCAAAACGTAAAAAACTCGGATTCCTCGTACCATTCAGAGTATGGCTCCGAGAAGATAAATACTATAATAAAGTAAAAGAAATGTTCCAGAAAGATTTCGTATCCGAATTCTTCAATCAGGAATTACTGCTGAAATGGCTGGAAGATCATAAGAATAAAGTCGGAAATTATCATAGAAAGATTTATACAGTATATTCATTCTTACTGTGGTATGAACAGTACTTTGTCCTCAGATAGAGCAGTGCCAAAATAAAGGAATAGCCAAATTTCATGCTCGCATGAAAATTTGGCTATTTTTTTATTTTGATAGAGCGATAGCTCGCACAGCGAATGAACCGCCAGGTTCACGAGCTGTGGTGCACTGCTCCTTCCCTAAATCATTCGACCAACAAACTTTCTTATCTAAAACACACAAATCCCCAAGGGGAACAGCGCTAGCGCCTTCCCCGCCCCGGCACCCATCTCCCCAGATTGGCTACTCATCTATCGCTACGATGATGATGTCCTTGTCCTCACTCTTATTCGAACCGGCAGTCACAGCGACTTATTCAATCTTTAAAAAATAGAAGCAACTAGTCAATGGTGTGCTACCACAATTCCCATTTTAACTAGCTACTTCTATTTTTATTCTTCTTACACCAACCCAAATGACCTCAGCACATCCAGCCACATCGTAAGCGTAAACGCACTCAACAACGTCGTCATCATAATCACTCCGGAACTAAGCGTCCCCTCATGTCCCATATTTCTTGCCATAACAAAACAGCTGACCGTCGTAGCAGATCCAAGCATCACCAAAATCGCAATCATCTCCTCATTCCTAAATCCAAGAAGTGCCGCCATCGGCAAAAATATCGCACAGAATCCAACCAGCTTCATAAACACAGCAACAAGTGTAGGCTTCATCTTCGATGTTGCCTTTTTCATCTCAAAGGTTGCACCCATCGACATCAGTCCCATCGGCGTCGCTGTCGCCCCGACATTGGATACAACCTTATGTAAAATTGTCGGCATCGGAAGCTTAAGTGCAGACCAGACAAATCCCGCCACAATTCCAATAATGATCGGATTCGTTGCAATCCCCTTCAGCGTTTTCTTTACCAGCGCCTTATCAAAAGAATTATTCCCCGGTTTAAACACTGAAAGCACCACAACCGCCATAATATTATAAAGTGGCACACTTCCTATGATCATCAGAGGCGCCATTCCCGCAGTTCCGTAAATATTCTGGATAAACGCAATACCAAGAAGCGCCGCACTGCTCCGGTAAGTCGCCTGTATAAATTCGCCTTTAATGCTCCGGTCTTTCCACAGCAGTGAAATCAAAGTTGATATCGTAATACTGATCGCCGTCACCACAAAACAAAAAAGAATAAACTTAATATCCCATACTTCCGAAAAATCCACGGTCGCCAGCTGTTCAAACAGCAACACCGGAAGCGGAACCAAAAATACAAACTTGTTCATCTTTGCCGCAAAGACTTCATCCATCCACCCCAGTTTTCTGAATAACATTCCAAGTAACATCATCAAAAAAATCGGAATCGTTGCATTCAAACTGAAAATTAAATTTTCCATAATCGTTCCTCATCCTACTCATTTATATTTGCATATCGTTATTTTGAACTCTTTCCAGAAACCTGTCAACAGCATTTTCTCACATCAAAAGAATGATTGAGATTTAAAACAATTTATACTATAATGAAATAACACTTCGGGGTATGGCTCAGCTTGGTCAGAGCGCACGGCTGGGGGCCGTGAGGTCGCAGGTTCGAATCCTGTTACCCCGATTTATAACTAAATTTTTACTTATCATATATAGAAAATAAGCCGGGACATTCGCCCCGGCTCAGCATGAATATGCAGTATTACATTTCCAATGCAACTATTATGAAAATTTTTTATTAGTCTTTCTGTTTGCTTTCTTCAATCTTCCGCTTGGAATCTTTCCTCACTTCATCCCGAAGCCTTTGGATATATTCCGTAAACTTACATTCTTCATTCCCATACGTCATCTGAAGATCATACTCCAACGGAATCCATGTCGAGATATCCGCCTCATTATGCTGGATCAGCGCCTCCAGCTTATCCAGTGATTTATAAAGCCTCGCCTCCTGTGTCTCCATCGCTTCCATCTCTTCAAATAATGCCTTCCATTCTGCACGGACCGGTTCCGGAAGTATATCCGTCAGCTGCTCCACCTTTTTATTCTCAACCTTTCGGTCTTTATCCGTCTTTTCAAATGCCGGAATATCTCCGGTGATCGCCTCACCCATATCATGGATCAGACACATTTTTATCACCTTATCCAGATCCAGCTCCGGAAATTCATCCCCAACCAACATTGCCATCAAAGCCAGCCGCCAACTGTGCTCTGCCACACTCTCCAACCTGCCACTTGAAGTATACGAATGTCTGGTGTTACATTTCAGTTGTTCCGCTGTCTTTAAAAAATCCAGTAATCTTCCTATTTCCATAATTTTCTTCCGTTCCTCCATAATTTAAGATACCAGCGTCAAAATACCTCTTGACCCCAACATCTAATTTAATTTTCCATCATAAAATAAGACAATCGAGTAGGCTGACTCCTACTCGATTCGTATACTTTGTACACTATCTCGCTTAACAGCCAGGTGATGTACATTCGCCAAGTACAGATTCTTGTGCAAGCACAAATCTGTACTTGGCTCATCGTATACACAAAATCCCCGGGATGCTACCTGCCTCTTTGCAAATAGCATCCCAGGGACACATTCTTCCACTTAACTTGTGTACCATTTAGGTAATAATTCTGCTTTTCGCAGAAAATACCCTACTCTTTTTTCACTTTTTCGCGCTCTTCTATGTATTCCTGATAAAGATCCAGTGTCATCTGCGCTTCTTCCAGCGTCTTTCCTTTGAACTTGGATACTTTTTCGTTCTCATACCACTTTTCTTCGATACATTTTCTGAGCCATCCGACCAGATTATTGATGTATGCCTGCTCCTGTGACAGCTTAAAAGCTTTCCGGATCACATCCGGCTGGTTATCGGATACCTGAAGCAGCACCTTAATCTCCTGAATCGTGATCGGTTCATTTCCAAAAATATCGGCAACTTCTAAAATCAGTTTTTCATTAACCGGAGTTTTCTTTGCAGCCAGTACATTTGGCGCAATCTCTTCGCCCTCTTCTTCTCCGGATGGCATACGCTGAAGATCTGAATGATGGATACACTTCGGATTCTTCTTCACAAAGAAACGGATTCCTGTAACCTTTCCGCCCTTCCCGCTCTTAACCGGCTCATAATCAAAGCAGATCTCGGAATACTCGGACTCTTCCAGCTCTTTTTTCGCAACTTCAAGTACTTTTCTACGGAAATTACGCCAATCTTCAAACGGTGCATCCTTAATCTCTGCAAGCGCTTCTTCAAAACGTCCCTGCTCAACAAGACGTTTTACTGCTTTAGATGCATTTGCATCCACTACATTCAGTGTAAATTTAAGCTCTGCGATCGTGTATGGATTCTTCGGCGGTCTCGGTACGATCAGCTGGTCACACTGTTCCCTGTCAAAACGATAATACTGGGTTCTCAGGATTTCGTAAACACGGGTTGTGAACAGGGATTTAAAAGAGCACAATACATCAAGACTCATACGGGTATAGTCTTTTTTCAGGTTATAGATATGAGGTTTCATCTCTTTAGTAAATCTGGTTGTAAACACGCCATCTCTATATTCACATTTATTCACTACATTGAACATGATGAAGTTCTCTTTTTCGTCGTCCTCGATACTTACTACATGTCCCAATGTCTCTTTTGATACTTCTTTCAGACGGGAATAGATGGAGTTTCCTGTTATATGAAGATAATTTTTAACATCCTTGGTGGAAACCTTTGCGATCAGCTCACCGTCTTCTACATATGCTTTTGCGATTGCAATATTAAGAAGCTTTCTTTCAAATAATGATGTACTGGATTTACTTTCGATCAGCACATTGGACCGGGAGACCGTATCATGATCCAGCAGTTGTTTCTCTTTTGGTTTTTTCTGTGTTTCCTTCATCGCTCATACCCCTTAATTGTTTTCTTCTGTATTATTGTGTACTTTTGAGGTGTATTAAAATCCCCTCTACACCCCATATAATCCTTTATTGTGTACCATTCGGGGTAACCAACCCCTTTATATTGGGGATTTGTGTACCAAAAAGGAACACCCTCCCCTAAAAAGTACCCCATAAAATGGGGTTTCTGTCTTTTTTTACGTTTTGTGTACGTTTAAGGTGTGTATTGTTCTTTTCGTGTACCATTAAGGTACCTTTTTTGATAAAAATTGTGTACCAAAACGGTACGTCTAGGTTGATTATATACAAGAACCCCCCTCTTGTAAAGCCTTTTTTTAAATTTTTTCGACACTTGTGTACAGAAAAGGTAAAATCGCAAACCCTTCAAGTACACTACGTAACCCCGCAAAGTAAACAACAACCCCCATATATGTACACCTCTTTGCCCTCTGAAGTAAACAACTTCTCCCGTTTCCGTACACAAAATATGCCCCGAAATGCGTCAACCACGGGCTTTTTCAGCCCTCCTAATATAAACAAAAGAATTTTAATAAGCTGTTGTTATCTTTAATATATATATACATGCAAATTTTTACCCCAAAAGGTACACATCTGGCGATTTCGTGTACTAAAAAGGGGAAAATTAAAATTATCAGGTGGCTTCGCCAATGAAAATATAAACAATCATAGACAATTTCCCAGTAATTCAGTATAATTCCTCTGTGGACATTCTGGAAAAAAGTTATCCACAAACTTGTCGAAAAATGGGGATAAGTATCATTTTGGCAAGTTATCCACAATTTAATAGAATGAGAGGATTTTTTATGCAACGAGAAAAATTTTCTTCAAGACTCGGATTCATCCTTATTTCTGCAGGATGTGCGATCGGTCTTGGTAATGTCTGGCGTTTTCCTTATATTGTAGGAAAATATGGTGGAGCAGCATTTGTTCTTATTTACCTTGCATTTTTACTGATTCTTGGACTTCCGATCATGGTAATGGAATTTTCTGTCGGAAGAGCCAGTAAAGTAAGTGCGGCGCTTTCCTTTGACCGTCTGGAGCCAAAAGGAACGAAATGGCATTGGTATAAGTATGGAGCTATGGCCGGAAACTATCTGCTGATGATGTTCTACACAACAATTGCAGGCTGGATGGTCCAGTATTTCATCAAGATGATGACTGGTGAATTTGAGGGAAAGGATACTGCCGCTGTTGCAGGTGTGTTTTCCGATATGCTTGCAAAACCCGGAACAATGACTTTCTTTATGATCATTGTTGTTGTTGGATGTTTTGCAATTTGTGGAATGGGGCTTCAAAATGGAGTGGAAAAGATCACAAAGGTTATGATGCTGCTTCTGCTTGCACTGATGTTGATCCTTGCAGTACGTTCTGTAACGCTTAATGGGGCTTCTGAGGGGCTTCGCTTCTATCTGGCACCGGATTTCCACAAAGTCGTGGAATATGGCTTATTTGACACGATTTTTGCTGCTATGGGACAGGCTTTCTTCACATTAAGCCTTGGAATCGGCGCAATTGCTATTTTCGGAAGCTATATCGACAAATCCCGCAGTCTTACAGGAGAAGCAGTCCTGGTAACACTTCTGGATACCTTTGTTGCTTTGATCGCGGGTCTGATCATTTTCCCGTCATGCTTCGCATATGGGGTGGATCCGGGAGAAGGTCCGAGTCTGATCTTTATCACACTTCCGAATGTATTTAATTCCATGGCAGGCGGAAGAATCTGGGGAGCCTTATTCTTCTTATTTATGATTTTTGCTGCGGCATCGACCGTAATCGCCGTTTTTGAGAACATTTTATCCTTTGCCATTGATTTGACCGGATGCAGCCGGAAAAAGGCTGTAATCGTCAATATTGTGGTTGTGGCGGTACTTTCCATGCCTTGTGTTCTCGGATTTAATGTATGGAGTGGATTTATGCCGTTCGGAAAAGGTTCCGGAATACTGGATCTGGAAGATTTCCTGGTAAGTAACAACCTGCTTCCACTTGGAAGTCTGATCTATCTTCTGTTCTGTACAAGCCGTTATGGATGGTGATGGAAGAACTTCCTGAAAGAAGCGGATACCGGAGAAGGATTGAAATTCCCGAAATGGGCGAAATTTTATGTAAGCTATATCCTGCCGCTGATTGTATTATTTATCTTTGTACAGGGATATATCAGTAAATTTATGTAGGATAAGGAAAAAACCACCCTAAAAGGTACACAAAAAAGATCATGTGTTCGAATTTCGGACGGTACACATGATCTTTTTTATATGTGCTTTGGCACATTCTTTTTCAGCAAAAAAATCTATTTAAAAAAATTTTAAAATTTATGAAAAAAAAGCTTGCATTTTTTATAGCTGTCTTATATAATAAACTTACGTTACGGAAAACCGAATAATGTATGCGCTTTTAGCTCAGTTGGTAGAGCAGTAGACTCTTAATCTATTTGTCCAGGGTTCGAATCCCTGAAGGCGCAGTATCAGCACTGTTTTTGATGAATTAGCATCGGGGACGGTGCTCTTTTTTTAGAATTTGTTTCTACAGATGGAGATATATGTAAAAGTAATCGTTTATTTCATTTGTGGAAAGTTACTGGATCTGTGGAAAAATAAAGGAAAATCTATTTCGTGTACTAAAAAGGGGACTATTTTAGTCCCCTTCTACTACATCTTGCATAAAATATTGATTGCATCCTTGTTTAGGAGGCATTTTTCATGTTCATTCAGATAAGCTTCAGAAATTGCATCTTTTTCGACCATGCCACCGAATTCACCGGCGGATACGATGCGCTGAGCCTTTTTATTGCCGTCTTCTGTATTCGGGAAGTCTACCATCAGGTAGTAGACACCGTCATCTTTATACAGACGGCTTTCTGATGCCTGGCCGTATCCAAGGATCTTGCAGAAGTTGATTGCATTATCCAGACTTGGAAAGAGAATCTGCCAGCGAACGGTCTCTTTCTCATTGCTGTCAGGCTCGATCAGCATACCGGAAGCTTCAGAACCATCTTTTTGGATGGATTCCAGAGAATTCTCAGCCTGGCAGGAGATCGACAGCATCAGGCTCCGGTCAGGAAGAAATGCACCGTAGAATCCCTGGATTCCATTGTCTGTGTTAAGCCCAAGAACTTCTTTCCCTTTCTTGAGAAGAAGATTCAAAAATTCTTCGGTACGCTCCCTGTCCTGTGTCAGATCTTCCAGTGAGTAGCCAAGTGCGGCAATCTCTGCTTCTGTGATAAGGCAGTTCATTCTGGTGTCGGATACTTTCCAAAAAGTCATATGCTCACCCCCTGATTTGTAAAATCTATTGCATTTGTAATCCTATTTGTTCTATAAGTTATATAACAAAACGGGTGTATTGTCAATATATTTTCTATATTTTATGATTTTTTCAGAAATATTATTTGTTTTTCATTCGTTTGATCACTTTCAGTCGGGTAAATTCTTCCCGTTCCTTCTCTTCCAGTGCATTTGTAATCGTATATACGAGATTGTCATACATCGGAATCGTAATATTTTTCAGGGCATTTGCCCTTTTCTGTGTCTTTTTGATACTTGAAGCCAGCCGGTACGCTGCATTTTCTACCTCAGAAAGCTTGAGTGTCAGCTCCTTTACACGGCAGAATGCATCACGGGCGATATCGATGGATTCTCTGGAAGTACTGAATGCATAGGTTGGTCTGGTATTTTCTTTTTCGTACTTCACTTTCGGGATTTCTGTTCCCATAATGCTTCGCGTTTGGATGCGGATAGAATCCTCGATCGGAACTGTATAGGCAAGTTCTTCTACTGTACTGATCCCGTGCACGATATTCGCCCTCTGAAGGCACTGATAGGCATAGGTGAAGGTTTTATCGATTTCTTCCTGAATATCCTTTGCTTCGTCGATTAAGCCCATCAGCTCGCGGATCAGAATGTTCCGCTTCTTGTCCATCAGCTCATATCCCTGTCTGGCAAGTGTCAGTGAATTTTTCGCAAGTATCAGATTTCCCTTGGTGGGAAATGAACGTGGATCCATAGACTTCCCTCCTTAGCCTTTGTAGTATACGTCAAGAATCTTGGTATCGACACGGTCAAGTTCTTCTTTTGGAAGGATTCTAAGCAGTTCCCAGCCAAGATCCAGGGTTTCCTCGATGGTACGGTTTTCATTCGGTCCCTGGCCGATATAACGCTCCTCGAATGCCTTTCCGAATTCCAGGTATTTTTTGTCAATCGGAGAAAGCTCGTCTTCTCCGATAACGGAAGCAAGATTCCGAGCCTCTCCTACTTTAGCATATGCAGAGAAAAGCTGGTTTGCCAGGTCCTGGTGGTCTTCCCGGGTATATCCTTTTCCGATACCGTCTTTCATCAGACGGGACAGGGACGGAAGAACGCTGATCGGCGGGTAGATTGCCTGTCCGTGAAGATTCCGGTCAAGTACGATCTGTCCTTCGGTGATATAACCGGTCAGGTCAGGGATCGGGTGGGTAATGTCATCATTTGGCATGGTCAGGATCGGGAGCTGTGTGACAGAACCATTTACTCCTTCTACGATTCCTGCACGTTCATATAAGGTGGCAAGTTCACTGTACAGATATCCCGGATATCCTTTACGGCTTGGGATTTCTCCTTTGGAAGAAGAAACCTCACGCATGGCTTCGGCAAAGGAAGTCATATCGGTAAGAATGACCAGAATGTGCATATTTTTTTCAAATGCAAGGTATTCAGCGGCGGTCAGCGCAACCTTCGGGGTGATCAGACGCTCGACGACAGGATCGTTGGCAAGGTTCAGGAACATTGCCACATGGTTTGCAACACCGCTCTCCTCAAAGGTTCTGCGGAAGAAATCAGCTACGTCATGCTTGACACCCATTGCGGCGAATACGATGGCGAAATCCTCATTCGTGCTGCCGCCCAGAGAAGCCTGCTTTACGATCTGTGCGGCAAGCTGGTCGTGCGGAAGACCGTTGCCGGAAAAGATCGGCAGCTTCTGTCCACGGATCAGTGTGGTCAGTCCGTCAATCGCAGAAATTCCGGTGCGGATATAGTTACGAGGGTATTCACGTCTGACCGGATTTAACGGAAGTCCGTTGACATCGCGCACCTCTTCAACCGTGATCGGTCCAAGGTCGTCGATCGGTTCGCCGATTCCGTTAAAGGTTCTTCCAAGCATTTCTTCGGACAGACCGATTTCCATCGGATGTCCGGTAAGTCTGGTGTGGGTATTGTTAAGAGACATATTTTCCGTGCCTTCAAATACCTGGATGATTGCTTTGTCCTTGTAGACCTCCACAATACGTCCCATTTTGTGTTCTTTGCCGTTTACGACAAAATCTACGATTTCATCATAAAAAGCATCCTGAACGCCTTCCAGCGCGATCAGAGGGCCGTTAATGCTGCTGAGGCCTAAATATTCAATTGCCATTTTGTTTTCCCTCCTTACGCGTTCTTTTCCATGATGCGGTCATGGAAAGCATCAATGTCTGCCAGATACTGGTCAAGAAGCTGAAGATTGTCATTTGGAACATCGTATTTGATCGCAATGACACGTTCAAAAATATTTTCCTCCTTGAGGACAGACATTGGCATATTCATGGCTACCAGTTCGCGGCAGCGTTTGTATAAATATAAAATGATTTCCATCATTTTGTACTGCTTCTGCAGAGAGACACAGGTATCATCCTTGTGAAATGCATTCTGCTGCAAAAATCCGAGACGGATGACTCTTGCGATTTCCAGAACCAGTTTCTGATCGTCCGGAAGTACATCACTTCCGATCAGCTTTACGATTTCCATCAGGCTGCTCTCCTGGTTCAGAAGTGCCATGATGCGGTTGCGGTAGTCAACGAATTTGGGTGATACATTGTCGTGGTACCAGGCGGCGAGATCGGTCAGATACTCGCTGTAGCTGGTCAGCCAGTGGATCGCCGGAAAATGTCTTGCGTAGGCAAGGCTCTTGTCCAGACCCCAGAAGCAGCGGACGAAACGTTTGGTGTTCTGTGTGACCGGCTCGGAGAAATCGCCTCCCTGAGGCGATACGGCGCCGATAATGGTCACGGATCCGTCACTGCCATTTAAGTTATGCATCATGCCTGCGCGCTCGTAGAAAGCAGACAGACGGCTGGCAAGGTAAGCCGGGAAACCTTCTTCTGCCGGCATCTCTTCCAGACGGCCGGAAAGTTCACGTAAGGCTTCCGCCCAGCGGGAAGTAGAGTCTGCCATGATCGCTACGTCATAGCCCATGTCACGGTAATATTCAGCCAGGGTAAGTCCGGTATAAATACTTGCTTCACGGGCAGCTACCGGCATGTTGGAGGTATTGGCGATCAGAGTGGTTCTGTCCATCAGCGGATTGCCGCTCTTTGGGTCCACAAGCTCTGAAAACTCTTCCAGCACCTGTGTCATTTCATTTCCACGCTCGCCGCAGCCGATATAGATGATAATATCGGCATCAGACCATTTGGCGATCTGGTGCTGGGTCATGGTTTTTCCGGTACCGAATCCGCCTGGGATTGCGGCAGTTCCACCCTTTGCGATCGGGAACATGGTATCCAGGATCCGCTGTCCGGTGATCAGAGGGACACTTGCCGGGAAACGGTAGCTTGTCGGGCGCGCCTTACGGATCGGCCAGTGCTGTATCATGTTGAGCTGTTTTTCTGTTCCGTCGGAAAGCCGCAGAGTGACAAGTGTATCTTCAATCCGGTATTCTCCGTCCGACGCGCAGCAGATTACTTCACCTTCCACATCCGGCGGAACCATACATTTGTGTACGATCGCACTGGTCTCCGGAACCTCCGCTATAATATCTCCGCCATGAAGGTAATCTCCTTTGGCCACGGTGATGTGGGTATCCCATAATTTGTCGCGGTCAAGCGAATCAACGCTGACGCCGCGGGTGATAAATGCACCGCCGCCCACATTTGCGATCTGCTCAAGCGGGCGTTCGATTCCGTCAAAAATATTGTTCAGGATTCCGGGTGCCAGAGTTACAGATACCGGACTTCCGGAAGCCTCTACGATTTCTCCCGGTTTCAGCCCGGAAGTCTCTTCATAGACCTGAACAGTCGTGATGTCTTTGTCCAGGGAAATGACTTCGCCAACCAGCTTTTCCTTTCCCACATAGACCATTTCCGACATCATGAATCCGGTGTCACCCTTCAGATAGATGACCGGACCGTTTATTCCATAAATAGTTGCTGTCTTATTCAATTCCTGCACCTCCTGCTGCAAAACTGAACTGATGATATTCATAATCGACTGCAGCCTGGAAGCTGTGATCGATCAGAATATTACGGCCTCGGATTACAGCACGCATACCGCCCATAAAATCATATTCACTGATGGTGATCGTCATGCCGGTACGTTTTTCCAGTTCTGTCTGTTTCTCCTTATCAGAAGGAGAAATATAAATGGTCATCTCCTCGCCATCTGCAAAGCGTGCGGCTTCGCGGATTTTGCTGCAGAGATAGTCCAGATATTCGTCTGTTTTTGTAAAGTCAGAAAGAAGCTCCTTTACTTCATCAAACAGCCTGACTTTTAATTCATTTTGTGTTTTGCCAAGAGCACGTTTCAGTTCGGTTTCGGCTTTTGCCGCAGCTTGATTTACCTGCCTTCTGGCTCTTAAGGTCTCGGATTTGATACGGACCTCAGACTGTGCGGTCGCTTCTTTTTTATGCTTTTCAAATAAAGATTCAAGCGCTTTTTTGTGATTGTCAATGATCGCATTTCCTTCAGAACGGGCTTCAGTCATGACCGTTTCCTGTAAATGCGCTATTTTCTCTTCAAGCGTCATTGTCTCACCTTCTATGCCTTTCTAGTTAAAGTTTCAGTCCAATCGCTTCATTGACGTATGAGGTAATGAAATCCTTTTTACGTCCTGTTCCGTGTCTGTCCGGAATTTCGATCAGAAGAGGCATCTTTCTTTTTAACTTGATCTCATCGATGAGATCCGGAAATTCTCTTCCAAAGCGTTCCGTCAGAAGAATGATACCGATTGACTTGTCGTTCATGGCAGTTTCCAGCGCATCACGCAGCTCCTGCTTTTCATGAACTACGACACCGTCCACGCCGGCAAGCCGCATTCCGGTATAAGTATCCACGTTGTCACTGATCAGATACATTTTCATGATTACAGTCTGCTGATGATCATGAAGGAGATGATAAGACCGTACAGGCATACACCTTCTGCAAGACCTACGAAGATAAGGGATTTACCAAGGACGCTGGAATCCTCGCTGATAGCACCAAGAGCTGCACTTGCCGCACTTGCTACGGCAATACCGCCACCGATGCAGGAAAGACCGGTAACAAGAGCTGCTGCAATGTAACCAAGACCGGTTGCAAGGCCTGCGCCTGAGGCAGCGGCGTCTGCCGCATGTACCGGTACACTTCCAAAGAGCATGATCCCTGCTACAAGGAAGGTTCCAAAGTAAGAAAGAACATTGAAGGCAAGTGCACATTTATAACGTCCTTTATTTTTTTCTCCGAGCAGGTAATATCCGAATGGAATGAAAATGCTTAAAACCAGTGCGGCAATGAGAATAAGTTTAGTTGCTAAAGTCATGATAATTTCCTCCTAAAATGAAAAACTAATTTTTTGCAGTACCTGTATAAGGTTTAAATTCGCGGCCGCTGCCTTTGTAGAAACGGCTGAACATCTCGTAATAGACAAGTCTCAGGACCTGGATTCCAACGATCAGTCCTTCGAATCCACATACAAACAGGTTGCCGAGTACGATCACTACCCAGTTAATATGCCCGCTTTCGGCACCGGCAAGCATCAGTACAACCTCCATGATGGAAGCGTGGCTGACTGCGAATGCACCGATACGGATAAAGGAAAGCGTATTTGAAAAATAGCTGAGCAGGGTTTCAAATAATTCAAAGAATGCCTGGGTGACAAACATTGCTTTGCTTTGTTCCATTTTTTCGGTTTTCTTTTTGATCTTGTTTGTCAGCGGTTCTTTCAGTGCGATCAGAAGAAGCGGTACTCCAAACATCACTGCAAGAACGATTCCACCCGGCAGAGAGTGACCTGTCATGAAAAGAACGATGCAGGTAACTGCTGCCCCGTAGAATATCAGCCCTGCCACGCCGTTTGCATCAAACCATGTTGCTTCGGTATCTTTGGCACGGATGCCGTTGATAATATGGAAGATCATAGAAATCAGGATGATTCCCATACCAAAAGCAATCGATACGATAAATACGGTATTCAGTTTTCCGATAAACGGTAAGGTGGTCATATGATTGATCGGTCGGATCCATTTGGCTTCTATAATGTCTTCAAATCCAAACACACTTCCAAACATAAATCCAAAGAAGGTGGAGAAGATTCCGGCAAGTGATACGATTCCGGCAAGGTTCATTTTCTTTGTGAAATACAGGATCGCACCGCCGATAAAGAGCAGCAGCCCCTGACCGACATCCCCGAACATGGCGCCGAAGATAAAGCTGTACATGATACCTACAAAAATGGTCGGATCCATCTCACCGCTCTTGGGAAGTCCGTACATCTTGATGAACATTTCAAATGGTTTGAAAAGCTTTGGATTCTCAAGCTTGGTAGGAGGTTCTCCAAAATACTGTTCCCGGTCCTCTTCTACTACGATATAAACCTTGTCATCCCCCTGTGCCTCTTTGATAAATGCATTTGCATCTTCTTCGGACATCCAGCCGCAGAGGATGTAGTATTCTTCCTGCTCGTCTGTCTCGGTTCGTGCCGCAAATTTACGGATATCAAAGTTATCGGAAAAACGTTCCAGCTGAATTCTTGCACCGAGTAGTCTGGAAGCGTTCTTGCGGAACATCTCCTGACGTTTATCCTTCACTGCCTGGATTTCATCGGTCAGATTCTGGACTTCTTTATCCAGGCTCCGGTAAGCTTCCAGCGGGGTTCCGCCAAAGTCTTCCAGCAGATCGACTTTTTCAAAGTGGAGAGACCGCATGATCGAATCGACCTTTCCTGCATCAGCATCCGATACAAAATAAACGCCATAGACATAAGAGGCATCTCTGGAGCCTTCCAGAAATAATGCATCAATGTCTTCAAGAAGCGCTTTTTCCAGCCGGTGATAATAATCTACATTGATTTTTCCAAATCTTGTGCGGATGTATTTGTACTGCATGATCTCATGCAGGTCAAAATCCAGAGAAGTAAAAGGTTCCAGGACTTTCATACGTGCCTGGATATTCTCTCTCTTTTTTTTCAGTTCTTCTTTTTGCTGCTGCAGATCCATGTAGTCATGATTGATAGAACGAATCATCTCAAGGATCTCGTCTTCGCTCTGATCAAAGGATGGCTCTGCTGGCATGTCTTTCATATATCCCAGAAACTGTGTCACTTTTGCGAGTGGATCACGGTAAGGGTTCATTTCCAGAAATGGCATCAGATTATCTACTGTCTTGAGCTCCGTGAGTGCATTTTCAAGCTGCATCTCATATTTGGAAAGATACCGGTTTGTCATGCGGTCGATGTCGGCGCGTGGTCCGGTAATGCTCAGGAACTTCATCTTAACAATCATTTCGCTGTTCCTCCTATATAAGTTAATGTCTCACGTGCAGGAAGTCCGTAGCGAACACATTCGAGCACAGTTGTAAGCTTATCAAGCTCCTCCTCTTTCAGAAAAAGATAGGTATTCACGGTTGCGATGGAATAAGGGTTACTTCTTCTGTCTGCCAGGTAGAGACGGTACAGGCAGTCTTTGTAAATCGTCTCGATGGACGCTGGTGTCTGAGTATCGGTGTGACGCAGATAAGGCGTTCTGGTAACCAGCTTTAAAAATTCATCGACAGACGGTGCTTCTACAAGATCCTTCAGCTGATCTACATGAATCCGGTAGTGTATCGGGATCAGCAGTGTGGAAATATCCGGCGGAAGCATGTTGTAATATTTTTTTGCACGGTAGATCCACTGCAGGTTCAGCAGGTCGATCTTTGCTCCGGCATCTCTGGTGAAAATTTCCAGTTCCTTATGCTTCAGAATCTTTTTGCGTTTCTTCCACATGGTTGTAAAATAGTACAGATTCAGTGCCAGATCGTAATCAAAAAGGGTAGGGTTCTCCGCATTTTCCAGACGTTTTAACGGCGCATAGTATTCTGTGCCCTTTAAATTTTCCACCAGCTCACCGATATTCCCCGAAGTGATCAGTTTATCGATGGAGAGATCCGAATATTTGTCGAAGAATATTTTCTTATGATCCAGATCAAAAGGCTTCTGATAGTGGTTGAATACAATACGCAGACAATAGTTGATCAGATTCATCTCGTAGCGCTTCAGATAAAGCTCCAGGAATTTTTTCTGATCCATTCCGGAAAAACGGTACAGGCGTGTATAATCACTGTAAAGTGACTGCACAAGAAGCTTCTCAATCTCACCACGGTGAAGATGGTTTTCGTCCATATCTGCAAGGACATTCCGATATCCGGGATGTTCTTTGAGATAAGCAGCAACTTCGGTTACTGTATGAAATGCGGCGATGTTCTGGAAATCTTCATCAGTGAGCAGTTTCGCCTGCATGGCGCGTACTTTTGTTACGATGCCACTGTATGCAAGTAAATTTCCCATATGCTATCCCTCTATGATACGTCTGACAATTTTCTCGGCATATGCCGTATGCTTCTCTTCAAAATCTTTTTTAAGTTCTTCGATCGCTGTCTGGTTCTTACGGTTCTGCCTTGCAAGAATCTCATCCATCTGACGGTTTAATCCTTTGTGGATATCGTTCAGCTCCTTTTGGGTGTGATCTTCAAGTTGTTTGTCGAACTGATTGCGTTCATTTTGAATGCGTTCTTCCAGTTCTGATTTTTCCAGTTCCGCGTGTTCCACAACAGCTTCGGCTGCGTGTTCGATTTCGGAGAGCTTTTTAACAATATGATCCATTGTCCGACTCCTTTCTTAGAAATTATTTATACATTTTTAATAATGCATACATATTCTACTACTTTAAATTAGAAAAATCTACTAAATAATAAGAGAATATCATAAGAATATTTTATACAAAACTTATAAAATATATTTTTGGGTTTCCAAATATTTCAGAATAGTATAAAATAAATAAGGTTATACATATTTTCACTAAAGGAAGAGAAAGATATATGAGGTTAAGAAATGTACCGGGAGCAGATGCTTATCTGACAGCTCATCCCCTTGTAATTAAAAATGAGACCAGATATCGCGGCACCTGGAAAGAGACTTTTCAGAATCCGGAGAATCCGATCCATATTGAGATCGGGATGGGAAAAGGACAGTTTCTTCTGACACTTGCAAAGGAGAATCCATCCATCAACTATATCGGTATCGAACGTTATTCAAGCGTACTGCTTCGGGCGCTGGAACGCTTTGACAATGACGAGGAATACAAGGATGTCAACAATATTCGTTTTATCTGTATGGATGCGACAAATCTGCCGGAGGTTTTTGCTGTCGGAGAGATTGACAAGATTTATCTGAATTTTTCAGATCCGTGGCCGAAAGCACGTCATGCAAAGCGCAGACTTACTTCCAAGCAGTTTTTTGAGCGGTATGACAAGATCCTTGCCTTTGACGGAGTCGTTGAATTTAAGACAGACAACAGAGAGCTGTTTGAATTTTCACTGGAGCAGGTGGAGTTGGCAGGCTGGGTACTTCTGGCGAAGACCTATGATCTTCACAATGATCCGACACTCAGCAGAGGGAATGTTATGACTGAGTACGAGGAGAAATTTTCCGGGCAGGGACATCCGATCCATAAACTGATCGCAATGCGCCAGTAAGACAATTGAATAAAATGCAACAGGCAGATCATAAAGGCGCTGAGTGCGTAAGATGATTCCTGGCAATATAAGAGACAGCAGATACGGAGCAATCCGCACATCGGCTGTCTTTTTGCATATATTGTAGAAAGAGGAAGTCAGGAAGGAACAGATATGCGGAAAAAGCATCATTTTCAGAATTGTATGCGGGGGTTTTGCTATAAGAATCCAAGATTTAATAAAAAGCTGATCTGTTTCAGAAATTCTTTTCAGGAAGTCTATAAAATCTTAAACCCGAAATGTGGATGCCACTAATCCAGTCCTTTTTACATAGCCTGAGATGGCAGAAATGAGGAAAGTGTATGGGTATCGCATTGATCACGAAGGATTATGAAAATACAGTCGGAAAGCAGAGGATGCCGGTAATTGTGGAGTTTTACGCATCATGGTGTCCAAAGTGCGGAATGATGTATCCTGTTGTGGAAAGGATTGCCAGCCGGTATCAGGGAAAATGGATTTTCTATAAGATTGATATTGATATATCGAAAGAGATTGCAGAGTATATAGGCATTGAGATCGTACCGACGTTTGTGGTGTACAGAGATGGAAAAATCTGTGGATATACAACCGGAGTTCTTCCAGAAGAAACTCTGGAAGAACGAATCCGGGAAATGTTAAGAAAATAATTGGTGGAATCAATTATTCGTATGATGAATATTTTGCGCAGATTGCATTGACTTGCTATGTTAAAATTCGAATACAGCAACACCGTATGGCGGAAGATCGTAACCAAATGAATATGGTCTTCCATCACATTCCTGTTTCTTTGCTTTATATACTGCCGGGCGGGCTTTTCCGCTTCCGCCATACTGCAATTCATCACTGTTCAGTACCAGGCGGTACTGTTTGCCGCGCGGTACACCGACACGGTACTCCGGTCGTTCGATCGGTGTGAAATTACATACGAATAAAAGGTTCTTTTTTGCGCCCTTTGAATGACGGATGAAGCTGTAAATACTTCGTGAGCTGTCATCTGCATTGACCCATTCAAAGCCTTCCATGTAGGTATCCTGTTCATACATGGCTTTGTTGTGTGTGTAAAGATGCAGCAGGTCACGGTAGAAATTCTGGAGTGCCTGATGCTCCGGCTCTGCAAGGAGATACCAGTCAAGCTCACGCGCCTCGCTCCACTCGCGGAGCTGTCCGAAATCCTGTCCCATGAAGAGAAGTTTCTTTCCAGGATGTCCCATCATGAAAGCATAACCGACCTTCAGGTTGGCGAATTTCTCAAATCCAAGACCAGGCATCTTATTGAGCATAGAGCATTTTAGATGTACCACTTCATCATGTGATAATACAAGAATATAATTCTCGCTGTATGCATAGGTTAAGGCAAATGTCATACCGTAGTGGTCGCCTTTGCGGAAATATGGATCCAGCTTCATGTATTCGGTAAAGTCATGCATCCATCCCATGTTCCACTTCAGGCTGAATCCAAGACCATCATCTTCCGGTTTTCCTGTTACTTTTGGCCATGCAGTGGATTCTTCTGCGATCATCAGTGCGCCAGGGTTACGTCCGGTAGTAACGGAATTCAGATGCTTGAAAAATTCGATTGCTTCCAGATTCTCATTGCTGCCGTATTTGTTGGCGATCCACTGACCGTCTTCTTTACCGTAATCAAGATACAGCATGGAAGCAACAGCATCTACGCGGAGACCATCGATGTGATAATGTTCGATCCAGAACAGTGCGTTGGCGATCAGGAAGTTCTTAACTTCTGCTTTACCATAATCGAAGATCTTGGTTCCCCAGTCCGGATGTTCCCCCTTCTTAGGATCTGCATATTCAAAGGTAGCTGTGCCGTCAAAGTCAGCGAGTCCGTGTGCATCGCGTGGAAAATGTGCCGGTACCCAGTCAAGGATTACGCCAATCTTATTCTTATGGAAGTAATTGATCATATATGCGAAATCTTCCGGCGTACCATAACGGGAGGTCGGAGCATAATATCCGGTCACCTGATATCCCCAGGAGCCGTCAAATGGGTATTCTGAAATTCCCATCAGTTCGATATGAGTATACCCCATCTTTTTTATGTAGTCTGTAGCTGCATGCGCAAATTCACGGTAGCTGTAGAACCCATCATCTTCACGTCCCGGATGGCGCATCCAGGAACCGATATGTGCTTCATAAATGGAAATCGGTGAGGAATGGAAATCCCATTCTGCCCGGTGCTTCATCCAGACACTGTCACTCCATTTTAAATGGGAGATATCAGCAATCCTTGAGGCAGTTCCCGGTCTCAACTCTGCACTGTTCGCAAATGGATCAGCTTTGTAAAGCTTATCTCCGGTCTGTGTCTCGATACAGTACTTGTAAAGCTGTCCGAGCTGTGCTTCCGGAACAAATGCGGTATAGATTCCAAGTGGTTCCTGACGCTTCATAACGTTTGCATCTTCACTCCAGCCGTTGAATTCACCGACTACGGCAACTGATCTGGCGTGTGGAGCCCATACTGCGAAATATACGCCGGTTTTTTTTCCATCTTTTACAAAATGTGCACCCATTTTTTTATAGATTTCATAATGGGTTCCCTGTCCGAATAAATATTGATCTAATTCGCCGATTCTATAATCAGCGGGTTTATCTGTTGTTACAGTTTTTACAGACTTTTTAGCTGTAGACTTTTTAGCAGCAGTTTTAGCAGCTGCCGGTTTTTTTACAGTAGATTTTTTTACGGCCGTCTTGCGGGTCGTGTTGGTCTGTTGTGCTGTTGTTTTTTTTACTGCCATCCCATTCACCTTCTATCAAAGATATTTAGGAATATTATACTAGAAATAGCGATAAAAAGAAAGAGTTTTGGACAACTTATACATTTCTTATGTAAGATGTCTAAAACTCTTTCTTTATAGTTATCGGTTTTGTCTGCATATATAAAAGAACGCGCCGGAAGCGCGTTCTTTGTAGAAATCTTATGCTTTAAAATCTTCTTCTTTCAGGATGATGTGGTCTGAATTATCAGTGCTTCTTCCAAATACCCGTTTCACAAGATGTTTTACATTTGCTTTCTGGGAATGTGAAATTGCTTCATCCATGATCTCTTTTACTTCTGCAACAGTAACCGCATGATCTTCTCTCTGCATCATATCAATCCGGCTGTATAATGCAAGGATTCCCATTTCATCGATACGGTATCCGTTTTCCTTAGCATAGGTCTGACCGAATGTAACCAGTTCATCATTGATGAATACCGGAAGCTCCAGTCTGGAAGTAAATTTACGTTTGAATTCGCGATGGGATGCAAACATTCTTTCCAGCGGTTTCTTCTGGTCTTCCAGAAGGAAGAGAAGTTCGCCGGTCTGTTCATCCATCATGTCATTCAGTTCACGGATGGTTCTGTCATTCATCTTGGAAGCTTTTTCGATGATCAGTGCGCCACCGTTCAGTTTATCGATGATACTTCCGATGTCCTTTTTGTTCAGAGAATCACCGGTTACGATTGCAACTTTACCCTGTTTGAGTCTGCGCTGTTTCTGGATTGCTTTTACAATATCAACTGCGAGGACTGTTTTTCCGCTTCCCTTGCGGCCAAGGATCAGGATGTTGCCTGTGCGGGAAGTTCCATAACGGTTACGGCAACGTTTGTCGTTATCAAGGATTTCAACAAGCTGTTCACTGACACCACGGATCGGTACAAAGTAAGAGAACAGCTGTTTCTGCTCTTCAGTAAGTCCAAGCTTCAGTCCAATCTCACTTGTTGCACTCAGATCGTAACGACCCTGTACAACGAATCCGGTATCGAATTTACCCATGCGTTCGGTGATTTCATCTTCTGACGGTTCTTCGATTTCAAGAACTTCGTCAATATCAGGAGTTTGCGCTGATTTTGAGGTTTCTTTCTCTGGCTCAGGAGCCGGTTTCTCGTCAAATTCAAGATCAAGATAATCATCACTGCTATCTAATTCTTCTTCATCTTCAAAGGAATCAAGGTCTGCAAAATCACCATCATCTTCGTCAGAATCATGATCATCGATATCGAGAGCAGATTCTTTTTCAAAATCAAAATCCTCTTTATGATCTTCATCTAATTCATCATCGATCTGGTAGTCATCTTCGTCTTCATCCTCGTATTCTTCCTCATCGTCATACTCGGAATCATCTTCATCCTCGTATTCCTCGTCATCGTCATACTCGGACTCATCCTCATCCTCGTATTCAGCTTCTTCATCGTAAACCGCATCCGATTCATCATCTTCTTCGGAGTCAACGATTTCTTCAAAATCATTTTCTTCCGGCTCTTCCTCGTCAGTGTCTGAAGCTTCTTTGGATGAATCTTCCGGGCTTTCAGTCGCTTCATCCTCTTCATCATCAACGAAATCTTCAGCATCTTCATCGGTGATTTCAGGCTCTTCACCATTTTCAAGCTGTTCCATCAGTTTGCGGATATCATCAGAAAGGATTGGTTTTGTAGCTCCAAGAACTTCCTCTTCTTCTTCTTTCTTTTTCTCGCGCAGGGCTTTTTCTTTCTCAGCTTCCTCCTGGCTCTTTTCAAGAATCTTTGCATTTTCACGCTGGGTTGCTTCCCAGTTGGCAAGAATTTCTTCAATCTTCATCTTACCGGTCATCTGTGAATCGTCTGAAGCAGATTCAGGAGCAACTGCACCACTTGCAACGGCAACACCAGCTTTCAGGGCATCTGAAAGGGAAGCACCGGAAATGGTTGTGGAAATATCGGAAGTGCTTCGAATCCGGGTTTTTGGCTGTGACTCAGCTTCTGGTTCGGAAGCATGTGTCCGGGCCATTGGCTCTGGAAGATCCGGAAGATCAATACTGTCTGTGACATGTACATCTTTGCGGACCTTGTCTGCAATTCGTGGATTCGGTGCCGGACGTTCTTTGGATTTTCGGAAGGAAGGTTTTCTCTTGGAAGAATCCTTACGGCCGATACCATCATTTCGATGATCGTATTTTTCCTGCTGAAGTGGAGTCAGCGGTTTGTATTTCATTTTAAGTTCCATTGCCTGGTATACATAAGTACCTTCGCTGAACCAGAGAATCAGATCATCACATTCATCAAGACATTCGGAAGTCATACCAGCTTCAGCGTATAATCTGGCAAGTTCATATGCCCATTTTTCAACGTATTCAGAATGCTTGAAATCTTCAAGAGCTTCAATCTGTTCTTTGACTGGCGCTTTCTGTGCTTTTAAGATCTTATACCGGAGAATGTACTGGTTTGGATCTTTCGGAGCAAGCTTGACAAATTCTTCGTAGCAATCAGCTGCTTCATCGAAATGTCCCAGCTTCAGAGAAATAATTCCCAGGCGGTATACAACCTTTCTGCTGGAAGGTGCTTTATCATACGCAATAAATAAGGTATCACGTGCTTTACCAAGTTCCCCCGCATTTTCATAGATTTCGCTTACGGTAGAGAGCATGGCGGTATTTTTTACTTTACGCCAGTCGATCGTATCTGCAATCGACATCGCTTTCTGGTAAGACTTCTGTTCGGCATACGCAAGCATCTGCTCTGTCTTTGCGCGATATTCATATTTATCCAACGTTTCTCACCTCATATGATTATTATTAATTATTTTACTTTTCCTCAGTAAGTCTGACTTTTGTACCAGAAACGGAAAACAAAAGTCTTATAATTTTACTTACTAAGTGTATCATAGAGCGTTGTCAATGTCAAAAATTACGGCTGATATTTTTCAGAAATGTTAAAAAAATATTACAAAAAATTCACAAATTGGGAGCTGGTAACAGAAAAAAAGGAGACAGCCATCTTTTGAATGGCTGTCCCGGAATATTCAATTGTAATTTTTATTTTTATATCGGAGGAATTAAGTAATTCTTATTCCTGTAAGTTCTTTGAGCATTTCATATGATATTCAGATTTTATAAAATTTATAAAAATGAAATCATATGAATCGATTTTGATCAATTCTGATCGTTCGTTATTTTATATAATCAGGTAATCCAATTTTGGTATTTATCAGCTTTCTCGTCACTGTTAAATTTACTTATCAATGAATGTTTCTTTACACATTTTCTGATCTTGAATTACTGTGGTATTTACTTCAATATGTCAACAAATGCTGAATCTTTTTATATCTTATAATCGCTTCCGGTTTATCTACTACTCCGACCTTTTTTATCATTAACTTTTCTCTTACCGGATTATAATCTATGGTTAAGGCTCATCTCACAGGAATTTACATTTGCCATACCATTAACATATTGAGTTTTAGATGATGAAATATCCAACGGTCAAAGCCTCCTTCCTTTCGTTCTCGTTCCAAAATTTTATCCGGATATTCTTTTTCTCTTATACTTTTTTCTGTTCAGAAGTCAGATATCAATTTTCTCTTATTATTATAAATTATCAATTTTAAAAATTGTTTTCTACACACTCCGCTTACAAAACGCTCATAACCAAAATGTATAGTTGCTTTTTTAAAACTTTCTAACCTTCAAATAACAATTATTCTTGTTACCCTTTTCTGATCTGGTTCTTCATCTTATACTCTTGGCGAGTATATATGAAACTATGTAACAGATTAAAAAAATATCTTTTTGAAATTCCCTTTCTCGTCAGGAACTTCTTTTCTTTTGGATTGACTTAATAATAACACCCAAATACTTATTTGTCAATATAATTTTAAAATAATTTTGTTAAAATTAGAAAAAATTGAAATTGTAATATACATATCAGAAAATTCAAACAATTATAAATACGATTAGAAATAGTTATAGCCATTTGCAATATATTCGGGGTTTTGCTATTGTTTCCATCCATAAATGCATGATACACTAAAAAAAAGATGAAAAATACAGGCTATGGCATTGGGATAAAGAAAGGAGACCTACAGATATGGGAGGATTTTTTGGCGTTGCATCAAAAGAAGCATGTAATCTGGATCTTTTTTATGGAACAGATTATCATTCGCATCTTGGAACCCGCCGCGGAGGTATGGCTACTTACGGAAGTGATGGCTGGAAGAGAGCAATTCATAATATTGAAAATTCGCCGTTCCGTACAAAATTTGAAAAAGATGTTGATACAATGAAGGGAAATATTGGAATTGGATGTATTTCAGATTATGATCCACAGCCAATTCTGATCCAGTCGCATCTGGGGTGCTTTGGAATTACGACAGTAGGTAAGATCAATAATGCGGATCAGCTGATCCGGAATCTTTATGAAAATGGACATACACATTTTCAGTCTATGACCAATGGACAGATCAATTCTACAGAGCTGGTTGCGGCATTGATCTGTAAAAAGGATTCGTTTGTTGAGGGAATCCGTTATGTGCAGTCAGTAGTTGAAGGCTCGATGACGCTTCTGCTTCTGACAGAGAATGGAATTTATGCAGCCAGAGACCTTCTCGGACGTACACCGGTTGTGATCGGAAAGAAAGAAAATGCATACTGCGTTTCCTTTGAAAGCTTTGCATATATCAACCTTGGATACACAGATTACAAAGAGCTGGGACCTGGGGAAATCGTCTACGTGACACCGGAATCTGTGGAGACTGTAAGTCCTGCATGTGAAAAGATGAGAATCTGTTCGTTCCTGTGGGTATACTATGGATATCCTACTTCTTCTTATGAAGGGGTTGGTGTAGAAGAAATGCGTTACAACTGTGGAAAGCTTTTAGCACAGAGAGATGATCATTCGATCGACGTGGATATTGTTGCAGGAGTTCCGGATTCGGGTATCGCTCATGCGATAGGCTATGCAAATGAATCAGGTATTCCGTATGCAAGACCATTTATCAAATATACTCCGACCTGGCCAAGATCCTTCATGCCGACAACACAGAGTCAGCGTAATCTGATCGCCAGAATGAAACTGATCCCGGTACATAGTCTGATCGAAGACAGGAGCCTGCTGCTGATCGATGATTCTATCGTGCGTGGCACACAGCTCCGTGAGACGACAGAGTTCCTGTATCAGAGTGGCGCAAAAGAAGTGCATGTCCGCCCGGCGTGTCCACCGCTTTTGTACGGATGCAAATATTTGAACTTCTCTCGTTCCAAATCAGACCTGGATCTGATCACAAGAAGGATCATCCGTGAGTGGGAAGGCGACAATGATGTCAATGTACTGGGTGAATATGCGGATCCGAACAGTGAACGGTATGCAGCAATGCTGGAGGAAATCCGCAAGAGACAGAATTTCACTTCACTTCGTTATCACAGACTGGATGATCTGATCAAATCAATCGGGATTGATGCATGCCAGGTATGTACCTACTGCTTTAACGGTGTGGAATAACAGGTAAATGAAAATATAAAACAGGTGTCCACGTAAGTATATCTTAGTGATATATCCCAGTGGGCACCTGTTTTTGTATATACGATTTTAGTGTATACAATGATGTGGAATGGTGTACAAAGCATGCGGAGCGGCAGCTCCTTCTGCAAAGCTGCACTATAGCAGCAGATCATCTATCTTCACATAGTCTCCCATCCGGTATGCTTCAATTGCATTTCCATTGATCACATAGAACTTTTCATTTGCATACACACCGCGGGTTCCAAGATAAGAATTACCGTTGACTTCCTCCTGCATCTGTACCTGGAAGCCCTGATCTTTATCGTAAGAAAGGATCACATACTGGTTGGCAGATCCGGAAAGCGGAAAGCCGATCAGATTCTTTTCCGGATCAACCAGTGCTGCACGGTAGTCAGAAAAAACATCCGAGTAATAGTACTGATCCAGTGTGTACTTGCTGACTTCCTTCACATCCGAAGGATCACTGATATCAAACATGGAGATCTTTACCCCGTTTGTAATGCCATTTTCATCGGTATCCATACCGATGCCAAGAAGCAGGTTATCACTGTAAAAATGCAGGTATTCCGAAAAGCCGGGAATTTTCAGCTTGCCAAGGATCTTCGGATTCTCCGGATCGGAAAAGTCTACGGAGAATAAAGGATCTGTCTGTTCATAAGTTACAAAGTAACCGGTATCGCCCAAAAATCTTGCGGAATAGATCTGTTCATTTTTGGCAAGATCCTCGATCTTACCGATTGTTTTCAAATTTGCATCCAGCACATAGACTGCATTGGACTGTGAAGAGCTTCCGACATTATGCGTAACCGTTGTCACCAGCCGCAACGTATTGTCATACTCATCAATGCTGAAGGAATCGTTCAGATATCCTTTTACTTTGCCCTGGGCAGAGCCGGAAAGTTTTCCTTTATTGTAAGACAGCTTGCGGAGGATCGTCTGATTCTTTGCCGCAAGATTATCTGCGAGGATACTGCTGTTCGCATACTCGTAAATATAAATGTTGTTCTCACTCACATAGACTTCGCCATTCTCAGACATGACTGCTTTCTGGTCTGCTGCCTTATCCGGACTGGAAGCGGAAACGGAGCTGACAACAAGGTACTGGTCTGCTGCATGGTTCGTCGGGAGATAGATATCCGACTGCTTCAGAAGATTGTCACCAACAAGCGGAACATAGGAAGGATAATTTTTTTTGGTGATCGTATCGTAAATATAATAGTCGCTGAATACATACAGATATCCGTCTTTAAAACGTGAAGTGCGGTAGTAACCACTCTGATCCACGGTTCCGATGGATTTCGGATTGTTGATATCTGCCAGATCATAAGTCTGGATACGGGTACAGCTGCCGCGGTACAAGGTTTTACTGTCAGAATCAACCTGCGTGTTCTGCATGTTGCCAAGGACAAAAAGCTTCTGGTCACTCAGGTAAAATTCGGATGCCTGAAAATTCTCATTCAGCGAAATACTGGAAACAACCTTCATCTGATCAGACCGGATATCTACAATGGAAATTTCCTGTGAGTTTGCTTTCAGTGTATAAAGATAACTTCCATCCGTTTTTACAATGTCTGCTTCACCGATGCCCTCTGTGCGGACGTTGGTATCGGAAAATGAAGTATCCACAGCACGTGCAGAGGCTGTTGAAGAATCCGAAGAGGAGCTGGAACTATCGGTACGTGCACCACTGTCGGCTGTTTTAGTTGAATACATGACAATTCCGCTGTCGGTTGAACCGGTAACAGATGAAGAATCCAACTCATCCTGATAAGATTGCAGGTATGTGTAGATTTCATCATAATCGGTTGCCGTCTCTAAAGTATCGGAAGAGGCAAGCTTACCGGAGGATGTACCGATTGAAAAACTGCCTTTTGTGGAAGAAGTGGCTGAGTCTGAAGAAAGATTCTGCTGGCGGATGTGGGCACCAATGCCGACAACCAGTACCAGTGCGGCAGCGATAAGTCCTCCGCGCATCCGGTGGCCGCGGGAAAATCCATGCTTTTTCGGGATATGTCCGGAAGCCTGAGTGCTGTTATGCTCTTCCAGCATTTTCATAATCTGATCCGGTGCAAGGCTTTCCGGAACAGGAGTTTTTTCCGTAGATTGTTTTATTTTATCCAGTATTTCTTTTTCGTGATCTGTCATATGAAACACCTCCTATTACTCTTTTATCCTACTCTTTCAGAAGCCAGCTCATCTTTTCGAGGGCACGCTTTCTGCGGGAGCGGACTGTATTCGGGTTCAGCCTTAGCATTTTTCCAATCTCTTTACTGTTGTAACCGCCATAGACGGATAAGCCGATGATCAGCTGATCGTCTTCATCGAGAATAAGAAAAGCACGCTCGATATCTGTGCGGAGTCCGTCACAGTATGTGGCAGAAGCATGATCTTCTTTCAGCTCGGTCTCGGTCCGTTCACGGCTCTTTAACTTCCGGCGGCACACATTTGCCAGAATCTGAAAGATCCAGGAACGGAATGCTTCTTCTTTGCGTAATTTATGTATGTTCTCATAGGCGGAAAGAACGGCTTCACTGACGGCGTCTTCTGCATCCTGCGGATGATGCATCATGCAGAGCGCAAAACGATACAGATCCTGATAAACCGTCTTATATAATTCTTTAAATGCAATTGCATCGATCATAAGGTCCCTCCTCTCATAACAGGTTCTTTGTATATAAGAGTATAAAAAAGTCGGAAGTGTTGCAAAAAGGGACAGAAAAATTTCCGTCCCTTTTAAATCATATCATTGTCTGAGAAAAATTAACCTCTGTAATAATTGATCAGACATCCTTTGAGGATGATCTCACGTTCTGCATCCGTCAGATCACCGAGCTTCAGATCGATCTCCTTCAGATCATCGCCTACGACATAAGCCTTGATCGTGGAAGCTTTATCTTCTACTGCTTTGCGGATATCCGGCACGAAGAGATAGTCACCGTTCCTGAAAGAAAGCTTTGTGTGTTCCTCTTCGGTAATAAACGGAAGCATGCCCCAGTTGATCAGGTTCGAGCGGTAACGTTTGGTTGCGTACTCATTCGCGATATTCGCCCAGCCGCCGAGGACCTTCTGGCAGGAAGCAGCCTGCTCACGGGCAGAACCATCACCAGGTTTGACCGCGAAAATGGTACTTCCGACACCGATATTTCCTTTGCCGACTTCCGGATAAGACTTCTGGATTGCTGCCATCACCGGTTTTAATTCATCCAGTACATCCAGTGGACAAGTACCTGCTTCAATCGCTTTCTGGGCTTTCTGGACCTCTTTCGCGCGTCCTACATAGGCAGGATCCTTTCTGGAAAGTGCAAATTCAGCAAGTCCAAGCGGGTTGGAACGATAAGAAGAAGTCTCGCCGGACGGAATCAGTTCGTCTGTCGTTGTAACTGGATCGTGGATCTCAGATACGACTTTCAGGATCAGATTCTCAGGAAGAGCGCTCATTGCCGGCCAGTCTTTGATGTTCGGTCCGAATTTGATCTCAACCGAAGGATCAGCAACGCCGTGGCTGTCAAATACACGGTTGGCGTAAATTCTGGAATCAAAGTGGTAGGTCGGGTTCTTGTATTCAATATCAAAATCTGTTGCCGGAGTAAGGAAACCTTTGTTCGCAGCAGTTGCGGCAATGGAACGTGCATCCATAAGGGCAACAGATGCAATCTGTCCACTCTGCAGCTTGCTTCCTTCACGGTTCGGGAAGTTACGGGTAGAGTGACGGATGGAAAATGCATTGTTTGCCGGAGTATCCCCTGCACCGAAGCACGGTCCGCAGAAGGCTGTCTTCACGATCGTACCGGCTTCCATCAGGTCAGCAACCGCACCATTTTTCACAAGCTCCATGTAGATTGGTGTACTTGCCGGGTAAACACTGAAGGTAAATTCATCTGATCCGATGTATTTGCCACGGATGATGTCTGTGGCAGCACAGATATTTTCAAAACCGCCGCCGGCACAGCCTGCGATGATACCCTGATCGACATAAAGCTTACCATTTACGATCTTGTCCTGAAGAGAGTAATCCACAGCACCGTCCAGGCTTACCAGCGCGCGCTGCTCTACATCGTGGAGAACATCTGCAAGGTTGGCATTGACATCCTCGATGGTGTAGACATTGGACGGATGGAACGGCATGGCGATCATAGGCTTGATCTCGCTCAAATTGACGTATACAAGACCGTCATAGTAAGCGACTGCGCCAGGATTCAGTTCCCTGAAGTCATCACTTCTTCCGTGGATATCGTAGAACTCTTTGATCTTGTCATCGGTTCTCCAGATAGAAGAAAGGCAGGTTGTCTCTGTCGTCATAACATCGATTCCGATACGGAAGTCTGCACTTAATTTGCCAACGCCAGGTCCGACAAATTCCATGACCTTGTTATTGACATAGCCATTGCCGAAGGTTGCGCCGATGATCGCAAGGGCAACGTCCTGCGGTCCGACACCTTTCACCGGTTCGCCGTCCAGATAGATTCCGACAACGCCCGGCATCTTGATATCATAAGTCTTGTTCAGAAGCTGTTTTACAAGTTCCGGTCCGCCCTCTCCCATTGCCATGGTACCGAGTGCACCATAACGGGTGTGGCTGTCAGAACCAAGGATCATCTTGCCGCCGCCTGCGAGCATTTCACGGGCAAACTGGTGGATAACGGCCTGATGAGGCGGAACATAGACACCGCCGTACTTCTTCGCACAGGTCAGTCCAAACATGTGGTCATCTTCATTGATCGTACCGCCGACTGCACACAGAGAGTTATGGCAGTTGGTCAGAACATAAGGGATCGGGAATTTCTCCAGTCCGGATGCTCTTGCAGTCTGGATGATTCCGACAAAGGTAATGTCGTGCGAAGTCAGCTTGTCAAATTTGATCTGAAGCTGCTGCATATTACCGGAAGTATTATGCGCACTTAAGATCCCATAAGCCATTGTTTCTTTTGCAGCAGCTTCTTTTGTTGTCTCAATACCTGTCTTGCTTTTTACGGTAGCAAGTGCATCGGGTGCATCTGCAATTACCTCAGTACCGTGTAAAAGATAGGCACCGCCTTCGTATAATTTCACCATATCATGTCCTCCTATTTTCTGTTTTCTATGAATTTCATGTGGTCTGCGACCATCAGAGCAATCTTAAATGTCAGGGCGTCCTCAAAGACTCTGACATCCAGCCCGGTCTGCTTCTGGATCTTCTCCAGCCGGTAGACGAGCGTATTCCGGTGGACGAAAAGCTGTCTCGCTGTCTCCGAAATATTCAGGCTGTTTTCAAAAAATTTATCAACTGTGGATAAGGTTTCTTCGTCAAACTGATCAACGGTATTTCCGGCAAATACTTCTTCCAGGAACATCTCGCATAAGGAAACGGGAAGCTGGTGGATCAGCCGTCCGATACCGAGTTCGCGGTAGGATAAAATATTGCGTTCCGGATAGAAGATACGTCCCACATCCAGAGCCATGCCAGCTTCTTTGTAAGACTGTGAGACCTCTTTGAGTTCGGGAATGATGGTTCCGAAGGAAAGCCGGACATTGACCATAGCTTCGGTGTTGATCGCATTCACCAGCATATCGGCAGTCGAACGGATCGTATCATAATCATCCGTACTGTCAAGGGACTTGATCAGAATAATATGTCCCTCATCTACGGCAGTAACAAAATCACTGGTTCCCGAGGAATAAATCCCACGGATCATATCCAGGACGATCGTGTCATCCGGATTCTTTGGTTCGATCAGATAGACGACTCTGCGCTGCTCAACTGTAATACCAAGCTTTTTCGCCTGATTGTAGATATCTACGAGGAGCAGGTTATCCAGGAGCAGGTTCTGGATAAAACGGTTACGGTCAAGACGTTCGCTTCCGGATCTTAAAAGGCTCTCCAGCTGGCAGACACTTAAGCGTCCGCTGGTATGCACATCAATCTCATTATTGTGCTCGATCACGAAAATATAAGTCAGTTCATCATCATCATAAACCGGGAACAGACCATAGCATTCATCCAGGTGCTCCTCCGCTACGCCGGTAACCTCCAGCTCTTTTAAAAATGAGCAGACAGCTTTTTTTACTGCAGATTTCTCCTTACCTACAGCTGCAAGCATCACTCCGTCTGTGTTCCAGATGGAACAGTTACACTCGATGATATCCCCTATTTCATTGATTGTTCTCTGTAAAATCTGGTTGGATAACAATCCATTCACCTCTCCATTCTTTTCAATATATGACAAATGGGAGAATTGTGAAATTCCCCCATCTTCTTCTGACAATACAATCTGATATTATTTTAGCAAATGTTTCACACTTTAGCAAGCTAAAATGAAAAACGTTTTCTCTTATTCGTCTTCGTCATCGCGTCTGTCAAGCATGGCAGCAACGATTTCAAGAATCACAGCAAGACCGATCATAGATGCAGCGGCAATCTTTCCGGCAGTGCCGGTTGCAGCCTGTGCGATACCGCCGACAACCGGCACAGAAAGCTTTACTTTTCCGATGTAGTTGTTGTAAGGGATCGGATTCATATCTTTTTCCTCATTGGCATCCCCTTTGGTGATAAACTGTCCCATCGCCGGGCTGTTGGATACTACGCGGTGGGTGATGATCGAGCCGTCTGCATTGTTGCTGTAAAAAGCAATGACATCATCTTTGACGATCGTGTCTGGTTCTTCATACCGGACATAGACCAGGCTTCCCGTCGGGATCGCCGGTTCCATGCTCCCACTGATCACGGTGTACATCTGAAAACCAAAAGCTTTCGGAAGCGTCAGCGGAATACAGGCAAGAATCAGTACTGTCAGTAAAACAGTGCCCAGTGCACTGCAAAATGCAGCCACCGGGCTTTTCTTTTTCTTCGTTCTCTTCAAAAAAGACTTCTCCTTTAGTGCCGCGCTTTTTTATTTTGCACGTTTTTTCAAGAATACGATCAGTCCTACGAGAGCTGCTACCGCAACAACGATAATGCCGATCCCTGCTGCAATCGGAGTTTTGCTCGTTTTGTCTTTCGCATCGATATTTCCTTTTGGAGTGTCTTCATCATCCAGATCTACCAGAGACTTTGGTGTCTGTTCATCCTCAGATGTTGCAGTATCTTTATCTTTAGCTGTCGTATCCTGAGAATTGTTATCTGTCGTTGTACCATCGGTTGTACCGGTTGTGGTTCCGTCTGTTGTGCCACCGGTAGTTCCGGTTGTAGTGCCACTGGTAGTTCCGGTTGTAGTTCCACCGGTAGTTCCGGCAGTTCCACCGGTTGTGCCGCCTGTCGTGCCAACTGCTGTACCGACATTACCGGTACCTGTGCCAGAAGTTGCTGTACCAGGAACAGTCGTTGTGATGGTGGTTGTTGTTGTAACAACACGGTCTGTAGCACCCGGTTTGTAGGTAAACGTAAATACATTCTCAGATTCATTATTACTCAAAGTCTTGGTAAGTGCAAGAGCATCTGGAATATAATTTTCAACGTAACGGTAAGCAACGACCGGCTTGTCGCCGACGTTTCCGTAGAAGGTCTGGCTCTCTGCCAGTGATTTACCGGATGCATCCTGATAATTTACGGTATAGGCAACCATATTGCCTTTGATTCCATAAGCGACTACATAGTCGGCATCACCTTTGACGATAAAGCCAGGAGTATTAAGTAGTTCTGAACTTGCATTGTCACGTCCGCTGAGACGGATTCCTTTGACATAATACTTGTCGTCTGTTACCTGGATGTCATTCAGATTGAAAGTAACGGTAGAATCGGGAGCAATGTTTGCCTGCTCGATCTTGTTCTGTCCGTTAATTGTTCCTTTGTTACCTGCGGATAATGTTACCTTGTAGGTATACGGTGTAGTATCATCTGCCATAACGCTCATTGTGGATGCACCGAGTGTCATGGATACAGTCAGAAGAGAAACCAGTAATCTTTTCCATTTTTTCATCTGCTTACTCTCCTTTCTGTCTGCGTCTTTTTGTGTTCTTATTGAGTGTGTAGATACCATATGCAAGAAGGATCAGTCCACTGATGAGTGCAAGCACACAGAAGAGAAGAATTCTTGCGGTATCACCGGTCTTAACGGTGTTGGTTGTCTTAACAATCTTATTCTTGGTGATGGTTTTGCCGGCTGAAACCTTTTCTACTGCAAAGTTCATGCGGAGCTTTGCGAGTGTGAGCTGATAACCGTTGCCCTGTGTCTCACCTTCAACACCGACGGTAAGGTGTACCGTTCCGGTATTATTGGAAGCAAGTCTTCCGAGGTAGAAATATTCCTGGGTTGAGTTATCAATCTGCTTCAGACCTTCTCCTGCTTTGGAAGCGCCTTCCCCTCCGACAGTTGAGCTGTCGTAGAGTACCTTTTCGGCATTGTCACTTCCAACATAGGTCAGCTTGTATTCGTAAGCACCACCTTCTGCGGAAGACTGTGCATCCTCCAGCGTCTGGATCACTTCATTGGTCATGTACCAGTCGGTATCCGTACTGTCGGAGTTCTTAAGCTGAACCTTGAGTTCGATGCTGTCACCCGGCTGGATATTTGCCAGCTCGTCAGTAACATCGGAGCTTTTAAAATTACTGTCCATCTTGCCGCCGGTGAAATTAACCTGCCATCTGTCGGCTCCCTGAGAATCCTTTGCAAATGCAGTTGTGTGTACCCCTGCTGCCATTATCACTGTCATGGCGAGGCACAAAATTTTCTTTTTCATACTCTGTACCTCCCTACTGTAAGCTCATTGTTGTTTCGTCGTCTGATACATTTACGTCCACGCCCCAGGCACTCTTGATCGCGTCCTTTGCGTTGTGTGTCTGAACTGCATCCACCTCTGCGTCAATGTGGAAGGTGTAGCCATTGTACTTGTAAGTATAAGTGATGGTTTTGCCATCCTCAGAGACATTTTGCTTTACATCCGATGCAATCGAAGGATTGATACGGAGTGTATCGGATAATGCCGGTGTCAGTTTACCCGCTTTGAGAGCTTTGGTATAATAAAGAACGGTACGCTCTCTCGTGGACTGTGCATCTGCAACCTGCCATCCGTTGTCTGTGAGGAAGTTCAGCTCGATCAGATCCGGTGAAAGGTTCGTGTATTTATTGCCTTTTTCGTCCTGCCAGCTCTTTGTGATGATCACACGTACAAAGGTGTCAATCGTACCGCTGTTCTTGACGCTGATTGCTTCGTTATATTTCTTGCCGGGTGTAAATGTCTCATCCTTTCCAAGAAGGTTTGTGAGAAGTGTACCCTGTGAGGTTCCCTTCCATTCATTGTTCGATACATAATCCCGGCTGCTGACTACTTTGTCATTTTCCAGAAGAGATACGCCGATACTCTGCATATTCATCTGTGCGGAATAATTCTCACTGTAGTAAGTGAGTGCGGCGCGTGTACTGCCGACAGTGCTTCCAACCAGCAGGAGTGCTGCGGCTGTCAGAACCAGGGCAGGTTTCTTTGGAAATGATTTCTTTTTCTTTTTCATTCTCATTACCTCCTACTCTGTCGTCTGTGTGCTGTCGTCTTTGATTACGTGATTCCAGTCGGCGTATGGATTGCCGTCCTCGTCGTAGAGAACCGGGGTGCATTCCTGGATGACTATGACGTTAAATTCTTCTGGTTTGTCATCTACTGATGGAAACTCATAAGAAATCACGAGTTCTGGATTCGTTGTCTGACCAGCTGGAAGTATGTCACTGTAATACCACCAGTAGTCATCTGCTCCTTTTGACCAGTTTTTATCTGCTTTGTATCCAAGAGATACTGGAGCAAATGCCGTGACTCTTACGAAGCAGTCATATTTACCAGTGTTGGAGATTGTAACGTGTTTTCCATCTGATTTGATTTGTTCATTCGGAACTGTTTTGGTAAATCCCATATTCATTTTCACACCGCCACCGGCTGTCGAATAGGTTGTAAAATACGCCATCGCGCTTCCAACTGCCAGGGTTCCGGTAAGAGCAAGTGTTGCTGCTGCCATGATAAGTGGTTTCTTATGTAACTTTCTCATTCCGACTCCCCCTTCCTAGTTCTTTTCTGCCGGTTCGGTGTACTGATACTGACCATTTTCGTCCAGTTTGAAATTATTTCTTACACCGTAACCGCCATTGGTACGTCCGTTGTGTTCATTAGTAAATGAAACTTCTACAGCCGCTCCTGCTTTATCAGCTTCTTTTTCGTCAGTAGCAATGATTTTTACAGTCTGATTAATCTGATTTCTGTCAGAAGTGAGTTGGTAACTAGCACCGCTATAGATTTCATTTACAACTACTTCAGAGCCGGCAGGAATCTTCGTGATCGTTACAGAATTCTTACCTGCTGCGCTAAATGTAAGTTCTTCGATTCTGGTTTCTTTTTTCTTATCCAGTGTTGTGATATCGATCTGGAATACGAAGGTTGCCTCGTCTCCGAAGGTAGCATTGTGATCTACCAGTTCCTTGTTGATCACCAGATCACCGTATCTTACGTGCTGTTCCGGTTTCAGACCAACTGCACTGTTGTATTCTTTGGTCAGATCGTAGATCCAGTCATCACTTGCACCGTTACCACTGTAGTAATTATTGGTCGGAAGTGATACAAGGTAAGGTGTAAAGGTATAAGTATAATTGGTTGTAATCACTTTTGGTGTATCTACAAGGTAAAGTCCTGTCTCCAATTTATCTTTGTAGCCTCTTCCATTCTGCAGTGTAACGGTTTCGGTTGGTTCAACAACTGTATTTCCATCAGAATCTGTCAGCTTCTCCTTTGCTTTATTGGCACGTTCTTTCCAGGTAGCAGCTGCAGTATCCAAGTTATCAGCACTTACGGATGAAAGATCCAGTTTTGAAAATGCACCGGTTGCGGTATAGTTGCCGGATTCATCAACCGAAGCAACTTTGTACAGATTGACCTGAACAGTAACGCCGTCATTTAGAAGTTCACTGCTTCCCCCAATGTCAAATTCGATGGAACACTCTGCATCGGTATCGATCGCGCTTGCGGCTTTCGCACCCGGAAGAGTGAGCAGTGGAAATGTAAGAGCGACAGCTAAGAGAAAAGTACTTCCCTGTTTTAATCGTTTATTCATCATCGCCTCATGTCCTCCTTAAAAATCTTGGTTATTCTTTGTGAGCTTTTCTCTTGGAAAGGAATCGCAAGAGAATGATCACAAGAATCGTGATTGAAAGTCCTAAAATTAAATAAAGCATATAATAATTCTGAATGGCTTTTACCATAGAATCTGTAACTGATTCGGTAGCATCCTCTTCGCCGTTATATGGAACTCTGGTTCCTCTTACGAGAAGACGATGGGAGTTGACTCCATATGGTGTACAGGTAAATAAAGTTACCTGGTCTTTTCCTTCTTCAATCTGGAGTGCTTTCTCCAGTGTTTCATGATCGTCTTTGTCTACCATCGGAAGAATCTGGTCTACCTTGTAGGCAAGGACTTCGTCCAGTACATGGATGTAAAATTTATCGCCAACTTTGAGCTGATCGATATCGGTAAAAAGCTTTGCGCTTGGAAGTCCACGGTGAGCTGCGAGAACACTGTGGGTACTCTCTCCTCCGATCGGAAGCTTTGTGCCGTTCAGATGTCCGACACCGGTCTGAAGTTCATCATCACCGGTACCATGGTAAATGGCAAGCTTGATGTTGATCTTCGGAATGGAAAGATATCCCATTACTCCGTCATCTGCAACGTTCAGGATCTTCCAGTATTCGGTGCCTTTGATGTCATTTTCATCTTCACCAAATACATCTCCGTAGAGGTTGTTCTGCTGAATGGTATCATTGAAAGCTTTTGCCTTTTCCCACTCAGAGGTGAAGTCCTCTGGTTCCATGTCCTGTATTGTATTGTCATAGCTGCTGATCAGCTGATTCTGTCTGTAGGTGTTCCACTGGTTGGATACCGTCGGGTAGATCAGAATCCCAAATCCTATCAAGAATAACAGACCGAAAAGGAAGGTTGAGATTTTTCTTTTCATAGGCATATTCCCTTTCTCGTTCTTATTCTCTTTTTAAGAGGTCTCATTTTTCTTCTTTTGAAGCTTCTTCTCCTTTAAGTATAACACAAGGATGAAGATTGTGGTAATTACAAGACCAATAATTACCCATAAAAGGTAATTTGTATGAAGACTGATTCCGCTGAGCGGTGTCTTCTCATCGGCAACTTCCTGTTCCACATAAGGTACTCTGTGACCACGGACCAGAAGCCGCTCGGTATTGACTCCGTATGGAGTACAGGTAAGAAGTGTTACAAGATCTTTTCCTTCTTCTACTGCAAGAGAGGAAGTTTCCTCCGGTTTGACCACGGAAATCTTGTCGACTTCATAACTTAATGTTTCGTTTAATACATGGATCAGAAAATGATCGCCTTCTTCCAGCTGATCCAGATCGGTAAAAAGAGACGCACTCGGAAGTCCACGGTGTGCGGAGATAACGGCGTGTGTACTTTTACCGCCGATTGGAAGAGAGCTTCCTTCCAGATGTCCGGCTGCCTGTTTGAGAACATCTTCGTCGGTAGTGTGGTAGATCGGAAGTTTGATGTCAATCTTCGGGATCTCCACGATTCCCATCATCTCGTCACCGGCAATATTCAGAGCATCCATGTAGGACTGGTCTTCTTTGTCACTGGCTGCGGCTACTGCAAATGAATCAGGAAGGATACTTGGAAGTAAGGCTTCGTTGTAGGCTTCTGCTTTCTGCAGTTCTGCATCATAATCAATCTCATGTGCTGCATCTTTTTCAGATACAGTCTGTTCATAACTGCTGATCAATTGCTTCTGCCTGTAGTTATTCCACTGGTTTGCAACGAATGGATACAGCAGTAAGGACAACCCGGCTAAAAATATGATGCCAATAATAAGTTTGTTTGCTTTGCGTTTCATCCGAACTCTCCTTGCTGTTGTATTATTTTTTATGAATCCGGGGCGACCTGCCCCGGATTCAATATCTGATTATAAATAATTATTGCAATTATTTGTTGTCTGATTTCTTGCGGCTTGCGAAGAACAGACCAGCTGCTGCGATCATGATAACGCATCCAGCGATTGTGAAGATTGTTGTACCGATGCCACCGGTTGATGGTAATGCGGAAAGTTTGCTATCTACCATTGAGGCAGAACCTGTACGTGTAGCAGCATCTTTACCAGCACCTTCAGTATCCCAAGAAACTGTAGAATTTGTTTCGTTAATAGAATATCCTTTTGGAGCTTCAATTTCTTTAAATTCGTATGTTTTACTATCATCAAGACCTTTTACTACAATTTTACCATTATTATCTGTAACCATTAAACCACTTGCTTTTGCTGTTGCAAGAGATGAAGTCCAACCAGTTACTGAATAAGTATTGCCGGCATTATTTTTAGAAACTATAGCATATTCTTCTTTGTCAGTTCTCTTTAATACAAATTTAGCATCTTTTAACGTTTCGTTAGATTTTCCTGTTTTAGTTAAAGTAACAGTACCTGTATAAAGTCTATCTTCTGCTGGTCTATAATTATTCTTTCCATCAGCTGGAATAACTGAGTTGTTTACTTCAAGAGAAGTAACTGTGGCATCATAAGAAAGATTAACAGTCTGGTTTGCGTGAGCATTGTTTTCAAGATACTTTGATAAATCTATGGTAATAGTATCTTTATCATTTTTATCTTTTACAATGTCTACATACTGATCAAATGTTGTTGTTCCAATAGTTCCTGTTACATGAACTTTGCCATTATTAGGATCGTTTTCGTTATCAGGGTTGTTGTATTTAACATATTCAGCACCGTCAATTGTATCAATTAATTTAAAGGATGTAATATTATTAGTTGCGCTTACAAAAGGAATTTTTGTTGTTACATCATAAGTAACGGTTTTTCCAACTTCAACTACTTTGTCTGTTTCGCTATCGCTCTTTGTAATATCTACAGTGGTACTTTTGGCAGTAATATTTGCATTCTCTAATGAAGAAGGAACGCCTGTTTTTGTATCATAACCACCAAAGGAAATATATGCAGCCATTGGACTGTATGTATATGCAGTAGATTTTCCATCTTGTTTTTTAGAATCTGCATTTACTACATATACACCAGCAGATGTAACATCCCAGCTAATAGTCTTAGTGCCATTATTTTCAGTAACAGTGTTTACATTCTCAGTAGTTCCAGGAGTTTTGTTAGTAGTAATATTGCCTACAGCTGTCTGAAATTCTGATGCAGAAAAAGCAGCTGTATTAGCTGGCATATTTTGTACAGTAGTATTTCCACTTACCATTTTGATCAGTTTCCAGAGAACCACCTGTTCGTCATCCTGTGTATAGTTATCGCCAAATGCTGTGATATCTGCTTTATCTACAAATTCCCAACCGGTTGCTGTCTGAGTATTCGGTTTAATAATCTGTTTGTAGGTTACAGTTGCATTTGCATCTAATCCATTAACTGTAATTTTTGCAGTTGGTTCAGTTGCGAACGATGTCATACTCATTCCGAGTACCATAGCCAGTGTTAATAACACTGCAAAGATTTTTCTCATCTTCTTCATATTGTTGTCTCCTTTTCTTTTAAGGGCTTTGCCCATTTTTTATTGTCCCCTCATATGGGATAATAACGTTTTTGTGTGGCAAGAAGCCACTGAAAAATTAATTCTTACAATTATTTTTCCAGCACCTCCTTGCATTTGTTTTTATATAAGATCCATACGGCCGCAAACATAAGTAACATGCCGCCAATCATATACAAGTAAATTCCGGAACCTCCGGTTGATGGGAGGGAATAGAGCTTCTTGTTTCCAAGTTCGATTATAACACCATTTCCTGCGGTACCTTTAACATTAGTAGCATTTAGTTTGGTTAAAAGACCATTTTCAAATGTTACAGTCCAATCCTCTGCATTTAATACATATCCTGCAGGTGCTTTGGTTTCATGAATTGTATACTCTCCATTTAAGGTAAACAAATTGCAGCTGTTGTTTGGGTTCCATGTAATATTACCTATAGCTTCTTTAACAATTTCTATATCGCAATCTTTCTTATTGCCAGTCCCGGTTCCTGTTGTTTGCCATACACCCTCTTTTTCTTTATAATATGCATTAGAATATTGGGTACTAAAGTTAGTTGCCGTAGGGGTTTCAAATCCACCATTTTGTAACTCTTTGAAATAAGTTACTTGAATTGCCTTTGAAGTTATTTTTTCTCCATTCGTAAGTTCGACTTCAACTTTATACCATTGGCGTGCACCAGTAGCTTCTCCGTTATCATATGCTGGAAATAATTGCGTTTGATCCTGAGAAATATTTGTTTTGATTTCAGAACCGGTGTTGTAATTAACAGCATCAACTTTTGTGTAAGTACCTGTTTTTTCTGAGCTTCGATACCAAGTATAGGTTTTAACAGAGCCAGAGGTAGAGGTAGCTTTTAATGCACCACTATTTATAATGTCGTCTGTAATCTTTACAGTTTCCGTTGTACCACGGGTTTCAAGTGAAGACAAACTGTTCTGCCAAGTTAATGCGAACACAGAAAAATTGTTTGTAACAAATTCTGCTTTTTTTACTTTTTTAGTTTCAGTTGTTTCTACTGTTGCTTCTTTGGTTTCATCTGCAACCATGTCGACAACTTCTTTAACTTCACCCTGCTCGTCTTCTTCCAGATGCATAACCGTTACATCAAGTTTCTGTTCGTCTTGCTTTGCATCAAGGGCTTTCTTTGCTTCTTCTGGGATTTCTGCCTTTTTATAATCCATAGAAATCTTTACATTTCCATTCGGCTCCATCTTGTTTCCGTCGGCATCTAAGAAAGTAATATCGTAAGCAAAGAAACCGGCGATATCATAAGTTTCATCTTTTGCTTTTTCGTTCAGCTTTTTCTCAGTGTGATCATACTGATCATTGAGTTCTTCAGCTTTTGTTTTTTCTTCATCACTCATGGAATCAGTGATTTCTTTTTTGATGATTGGTGTAACAGAAAGTGTTGCACCTTCCGGAATATTACCGGATTCAACAGCATCGACTGTTATCTTTACATTATCATCTTCATAAGTAAGCTGCTGGATCGGCTGTGCCTCTTCAGCTGCCGGCTGTTCAGCCGGTGCCTCAACTGTAGGAGCTTCTGTCTTAGGCTGCTGTTGTTCTTGTTGTTGTTCTTGTTGTTGTTCCGGTTGCTGCTCCTCTTGTTGCTGTTGTTCTGAGGAGTTCACCGCTGCCTCATCTCCTGTAGCCTCATCTGCCGCCGGCTCTGCTACTGCTTCGGTCTGGCTCTGGCTGTCTGTGTTCTGTGGCTCATCAGCAAAAGCTGATATCGTACTGCTAAGCACAAGTACCATGCAAAGCATGAATGCTATTAAACGTTTCTTTGTATTACTTTTCATGGCGTCCTCCTTCTATTCCTCAATTCTGACTTCATAATTGTTATCAAGTGCTCCGTCTATCAGCTTCAATAATTCAAGGGCACTGCGGAAATGCTGCTCTCGCTGCTCTTCCACCCAAGTAACGCTGCCCTGCCAGGTACCGTTCTGCTGATCCATGATTTTTATTAAAAAAGTTCTTGTATTTTTTTGCTTTTTATTCATGTCAGTTTTCATCTGCCCTTCCTAATTATTTAGACTTTTTTATCTTATATAGGTATTGTATCTGACAAAGCATTACGTGAATCATTACCAATAACGGAAAATATTAACTTTCTTAAGCTATAACAAGAAATAGTAATGTTTTTGTAATAATATAATGATTTGATACCAGGGTCAAAAGGTCAGAAAGCCGATGCAAGCTTGCTTACAAGAGGATTTTTGACCTCTTGACCCGCCAAAAACATGAGTAAGTAGCCATTTTTCAAAGAAAAGTGAGCGGATTACGAATGTTTTTGAGTATTGCGAGAGTGCAAAGCACGTAGCAATCTGGTATCAAAGGAGTCAAAATACCTTTGAACCCCAACATTATGATTTGTAGGAGTGCGTAATATTTGTGTCTGACTCTACTATATGTATTGGGATATTAGAATAGAAGTAAAAGTGGGGAATAATGTGATGGAAGTGCAAAAAGTATAGATTGCGTGGAGCGCATAGAAAAGGAGCAAGCTGGTTATAGCGGTGAGGGAGAGGAATTTTCCGGACAAAAAGATCCCGTGACTGATATTGGGGAGATGCACTGCATCTTAGACGGTGATCAGTCACGGGATGGGGTAAGGGTTATTTAGTTTTTATTCAATGCCTAATTCTTTTAATAGTTTCTTTTGGTATTCGATGTCTTTTGCGGCATGTTCCAGATCGTTGTAGCGTTTGGCATTTAGAAGACATATGGTTAACTGGTTTAATTCTGCTCTGGTTTCAGCGCGTCCTTTCGTAAGCCCTTCCTCTTTGGCATCTTCCTTCAAGGTTTTCTCATATAAGTCTTTATCATATGTCGTCAGGATCATATTTGTTACCTCCATTTGGCAGAACGTAGATAAATTACTTAGTTCCATTCAATTCAATGCCAAATTCTTTTAATAGTTTCTTTTGATATTCGATATCTTCGGTAGCACGTTCGAGGTCATTGTAGCGCTTGGATTTTAAGAGATATTTGTTTAGCTGATTTAGATATTCCATACCTTCTTCTCTGCCTTCCACTCTGCCTTCTTCTCTGCCTCTAGCGCGTCCTTCCATAAGCCCTTCTTCTCTACCTTCCTCTCTGGCATCTTCCTTCAAGGTTTTCTCATATAAGTCTTTGTCATATGTCGTCAGAATCATATTCGTCACCTCCGCTCGATGTTTCTTGAGAAAATCTGCCAACACATCCTGGTGAATACAGGTATCAATTGCCTTTTCTAATGCATTTTCCACAGAAGGTTCCGACTGTATATATTCCCTGACACATTGGACAAATATGGAATATCCTTCAAGTCTTCTGCAGTGCTTCATCAGCTCCTGATTGTGACCATAGTTGATGTTCAACATGGTTGCGGTGCATTCCAGACAAGGTGCTTCGTTATCTGTATTTTCAAAGCAGTCTGAAAGCTTTAACTCCATGGAATCTGGCTGATTTTTTGTACCATTGTAAAAGACAATATATTTCGGCTTTGGAAGTCGGACTCTTTTTTCGTGGTAGATCATCAGATTATTATCTGCAACATACCCTTCATATACCCGGGAGAAATAAAAGATTCCGCGAAGCGGCATGTTTGGGTTAAAAGTGCTTTGATGCTCATACAGATTCATGGTTCCGCCGACCAGAAAGGATACATCATTCTCCATAACCGGTCCTTATACTGCCGGTTGTGGGTTTGTTTGCTATGGCGAGATTTCTTCTTTTGTTTTCTCATTGCTTACCTCCATTATAATAGAAAACAGTTCATAAGTAAATTCGCCATATCTCATGTTTCATGTAGATATATAATTTTTTCTACAATCAAAGAATTCATATATCATATATGATTCGATTTTCTACATACGCCTATTCAGATGGTACTGGAGTTTTTTGTGAAAAGCAATTAAGAAAGAATAAAATTATAAGATAATTAAAAGGCACCCTCCGATCATATTCCGTGATCAGACAATGCCTGTATAATTCTTATTCATTCATGTAATGATATCTCTCACAATGCCATTCCTTTAAACTAATGCATTGCTGAGAATTTTAAGCAGTTCAAGTACGCTTACAAACTGCTGCGTAGAGTTACCTTCGACCCAGCGGACGATGCCCTGCCAGGATGAATTCTGGCGGTATCTGACATTGAGAAAGAAAGTCCCTTTTTGTCCACGATTCTCGATGAAATCTTCCGGTGACCGTACTTTATCAAGCCGGTCAACACCTGAAAACTGGGTTGAAGTGAAAGAACGTGCGCTGGTGGATGCCTGTGGAAATTCGAGTTTGTCGAAGAAATCATCAGCTAATTCGATCAGCTGAAGGATATTGGTGAATTTCCAGGGTTCTTTGCTGTAGCAGTGATAAATCCGACCGGACAGCTCTCCATCATTAATATTATCAATACACATGTTAATAAAGTTTGGTGCATACCAACTGATTTGATAGCTCTGTTCCATAAATTATCTCCATTTCTGCCCTGCTGCGAAGATAACATGATTGCAGCTTACCAGGTTTTATTCTCAGTATTGAACTGAATCGGTGAATCTTGCCGGTCTACTTCGGCTACAGAGGACACGAAGTAGTCCAGGTACTGCTTCCAGCTTTTATGCTCTCTGGAGAAGTATCTCTGGATTCTGTCGAAAATCATGCTGCAGTTCTCTTTATTCGTACCAACGAGAAGTATCAGAAACTGTGATGGGCTGTATTTAGTAAAGGAGTCCCCTTTACGTAGACACTGCTGGATCGTATTCTGAAGCTCACCTGAAAGAACTTCAAGCTTGTCCGGCTTGTCCATCGGCATTCCTTTTCCGTTGGTGATGCTACATAACATTAAGTATACGGACTGTCCGTTCCTCTCAATGATTCGGGAAACGAGACGGTAAGTGTCACGGAAACTTGGCAGGCTGCAGTAAAAAGCACCGCCGCGTATATCGTCCTCTTTCAGACGTTCCTTGATGTCGCCGAGTTCCTGTGGTTTGTAGTTAAGGCGGCTGCTCATCTGCTCGAACTGCTGCATCATATGTTCAGAAGGGCGGATTCCAAGCTCTTCGAAAAATAATTTGGCAGTGTTCTCATATTCCTGTACAGCATCCTTATAGCGGTTCAATGCCATATAGCAGTCGATGCGGACGGACTGCCATTCATCGAACGGATATAACTGGCATGCCGGCTCACAGAAACGAAGTGTCTCTTCATAATCTCCGCGTTCGATCAGAAGCTTACAGAGCTCCTGAAGGGATTCGGAATAAATATTCTTATATTGTACGCTTTCAACAAGAACCCATTCATCTCCCGAAAGTTCCGGAAGAAATTCCCCACGGTACATCAGACAGATCTTCTTAAGAAGTGCCAGCTTTTTTACCTTATCGGTACACGTCTGCACGTCTTTTGACAGAACCTTAAACTGATGCGCATCAACTTCGGTCGGCATGGGAGCATCCCATCGGTAAATACCTTTTTTGATGTTGATATAATCATGGCTCGGAAGTCCGGCATCTACGATGATCTTTTTAAGACGGTGTGCGGTTACCCGAAGGTTGTTGGCAGCATCGGCAAGTTCTTCTCTTCCGTACAGTTCATCAAGAAGCTTATCTCTGGAGATACCGGTATCGCCATGGTAGAGTAATATCTGCAACAATTTCATTGCTTTTGTCGTTGTGTTGCGTCCGAATGATACGGGAATCTCTCCGTAGCTTGCTGAGAATCCTCCGAATAAACGAACCTTTAAGACAGGTAAATGATCACTCATAAATTAACCCCCAATTTTACTATTGTGATGGTTTATAACTGATTTCTATTGTAATGGAAAGAATTATGTCACAAAGTATACCTATTAGATAAAAGGAAGCCGGATAAGAAGAATGTGGCAGGAATGTGAAAAGGAGGATGGCATATATGGAAAAGCGGACACAGCAGGGGAAGCTTACGAATCTGGAAATTGCTTCGTTCTGCAGTGAAATGGCAATGATCCTGAAGTCTGGGATTTCTTCCCTGGAGGGAGTTGATCTTCTCCGGGAGGATGCGCAGACGAAGGCAGAAAAAGAGCTGTTGGATGAGATTTATCAGTCAGTGATGGATACGGGCAGGCTGGATCAGGCGCTGGAAGAGACGAAAGTATTTCCGGAGTATCTGATCCGTATGACGCAGATCGGAGAAGAGACAGGAACTTTAGATGAAGTAATGGAATCTCTGGCGGAGCATTATGACCGAGAGGAAGCGATCAGGAGAAGTGTCCGGAGTGCCATCTCCTACCCTCTTCTGATGATCGGGATGATGCTGGTGATCATTATCATTTTGATGACAAAGGTTATGCCGGTATTTGATCAGGTGTTCCGCCAGTTTGGTCAGGAAATGACCGGATTTTCAAGAGGGATCCTGCTTGCAGGCAATGCTCTTTCCAGATATTCGGCGGTGTTTGCGGTACTTTTGGCGGTGATCGTCTGTGCGGGTATTTATTTTACAAAGACAGAGAGCGGCAGAAAGAAACTGTATCACATCGGATCCGGGTTTGCATTTTCAAGGGAGCTGAAGGATAAGCTGTCGGCATGCCGGTTTGCCGGAGGAATGTCACTGGCACTGAAAAGCGGACTGACGCCGGAACAGGGAATGGAATTTTCAGAGAACCTGATCGAGGATGATGATTTCCGGAAGAAAGTAGCAGAATGCAAAGCGGATATGGAAAATGGAACGGATATCGCAGAGGCACTGGTGAAAGCCGGAATCTTCACAGGTGTTTATGCGCGGATGACATCCATTGCCGGGAAAGCCGGAATGATGGATGAGATGATGGGAAGGATTGCCGATGAGTGTGAGGAGGAAGTGGATGACAAGCTTTCTTCTATGATCGCAGTTCTGGAACCGACGCTGGTGATCATCCTGTCGGTGATCGTCGGAACGATCCTTCTGTCGGTTATGCTTCCGCTTCTTGGAATTATGTCAGGACTTTAGGCGGTCATTAACAGTTAAAGATAAATTATAAAATCATATAAGTAGATATTGAGTTTT
>ENA-OPXI01000149-OPXI01000149.1-human-gut-metagenome-genome-assembly--contig:-NODE-149-length-50920-cov-10.182031_pt1 | contig 50920 bp, 64 predicted proteins | sample MGYA00241520_ERZ502032 | MGnify/ENA primary metagenome ERZ502032 (study PRJEB25962, sample SAMEA2042106) | human gut metagenome | biome: human gut; feature: human-associated habitat; material: faeces...
TCTCCAGAGTCCTCCTAAAGCTCCTGATAAAGTGTCGTATTTTACATTTACCAGTCCTTCGACAGATTCTCTGCTTTTATCTATAGCATCACTCGCCGTTGACATAGATGTTATAACCTGAGGTCCCAAATCTTCCCACATGGTTCCGAATAGGTTTACTCCGGCTGCACTCTGTGCTACCGGATCGTCCATGGAAGCAAGTCCTTCTATGACTTCGTTGAATGCTTCTTTTGCAGTTTTCCCTCCAGCTCCAAACTTTTGTGCCATTTCATCTGCATTCATCCCGAGAGCCTCGAATCCCTGTTTCGTTGTGTCTGATCCATCTATCGCTCTGATTGAGAATTCTTTTACCGCATCTCCGATCTTATCCAGATTGAAAGCTCCGTTCTGCGCACCGTTTGCGAATACAGAAAACATATCCTCTGCATCCAGTCCCAGCTTCTTGAACTGTACGGAGTATTCGTCAATATTATCAAAAAGTTCATCCGAAAAATTAAGGCCCGACTGCATTCCCTGTGTCATAAGATTAAAGGCTTCTCTCGCTGATACGCCGTAGTTCTTTATGAGTGAATCGGCCGCCCTTGTACTTTCTGCTACGTCTACTCCAAATGTATCCGATAGAGTGTAAGCATACTCCGTACATCTCTGCAGAGCCGAATCATCCAGGTAAGACATGTTTTGATTAACAGTTGCCATAGCTTCTGCGACATCGTTTATTGATTCACCGAAATTATTCTTGTAAATATCATTAATCATATCCTTATATTTTCCCATTTCATTCGATGCGGTGCCTGTTGCCGCCGCGAACTGTTGGAAGGCATTCTGTGAATCAGAGGAAAATTTAATCGCCGCAGTTCCAACCGCTACCAATGGCGCAGTGACCGACTTGGTCAATGTTTCTCCTGCAGCAGTAAATGCTTCTCCTGCATGAGAAAATACGCCCGCAACGCCATTAAATCGTTTTTCCAGATCGCGTGCCTGTGCCGCTACTTCTCTTGACGGATTGCTGAAATCGTCAATCAGCTTTACAACTGCTGCAACTGTCTTACCTGCCCTTGTCTCTCATCTCCTCTTTTATGTCCTGCAATTCTTGTTTTAAAAAGGCGCGAGTGATCAAACGTTCACCTGCGCCCATATCGTAATACTCCGATGGTTTCCATCTTTTTAGGCGGAACAGTGCATAAGCCACGCTTGCTTCGCCGTCCACCTTTATGAGTTTTTTACTTCTTCCTCAGCATCTTCTCCAAGTCCGGAAAGTTTAACAATTTCGCTCGCAATAGATCCCGATTCTACTCCAAATAAAGCCGCTGCCAAATCCTTCGGTGTCGATGCGCCAAAGTGTTCCATGAGTTTTTCATTTTTCAGGTCTGGTTCTACAATTCCATACACGCAGCACATCAGATTAAAATCATAAACAGCTTCCATATCCCTGTTTCCATTCTTGTCATACAGCATTGCCTGCAGACTGTTATAACGTCTTCCGGACAGTTCTCTAATTGTTATTTCTGCGTCCTCTCCCACTAACCTTTCCAGCTTCTTTGATTTAATTTTTTTTGTTTCTTTTTCTTCCGTTTTCGCCTTGTCTACGCAAAGCAGTTTGTCAATTAAATTCATGTTTTTTCTCCTTTATGCATCAATTGTATCAAGGACTTCAAAACCACTGAAATTAAATGGGATTGATTCCTCCAGCAGTTTTCCGGCTTCCCAGTCTGCAATTGTCAATTCCGTGATCACGCAGTCATCCAGTCGAATCCTTTCTGCCCCAAACGCTTCCGGATCCTCTAAATTCGTGATAATTGTCATCCTCGTGGCTTTACCTTTTTTCAGGTTTTCAGACACTTTTTTCAAGAAATAGGATGTAACCTTATTTAATTTCAATGTACCAGATCCACTGATTCCAGTTATTTTGTATCCTTTCTCCAATGTCCCTGTTCTTTTTACTTCGCTTGTATCAAGTTTCATCTTTGCCTGGAGTGCCGTTGATTCCGCCATATAATCATTATCAATCCAGCACTCTCCAAACGTTCCATTAATAACACGATCTGGTGTGTAATTATTCCTTGTGGTTCCTCCTTAAACAGTAATTTCCAGATTAATATCTTCCATGACATCAACGATAGTTACGGATGCCCTCATGAACACTTTTTCATCCGTGTACTGTTTTTTTATCTCTTCATCTGACATTGCTTCCGCTTCGTCTCTGGTTACGCCTTTGTTTTCAATGATGTACTCTTTGATTTTCTCTACATCAAGTTCGACTGTATAGTCCTGTATAAGACCGTTTCTTTCTAATTCTTTCATGTATGAATCAATTGCAGAAATCAACAAGCATTTATTGCTATATGTATTTGGGTATTTTCCAACATAGTTGTCTTCTGCAAGCAGGACCAGGTCGTCATGCATCATATCCATAGTTTCTACAACACGTATTTTTTTCCATGGATCTGCTTTTCCTTTTGAAACCGTTGTCAGAGAATTAACTCCCCTGGCTACTTTCACTTTTTCCCCATCATAGAAAAGCACAAGCTTCCCTGCATCTACCGCAGCATCTAAGGCATCTCTGTCCAGCTTTTCACACTCACTCGCCTCTTCGACAACTGCGTAGGTCGATGATATTTTATACGATGTTCCTGCAAGCAGACCTGCAATCCGGGAACAAAACTCTTCTGGGCCGTACTTCTTCCCTTTTACTGTTACTTCGCTTGTAGCATAATTCACGATTCCTTCACTGTCCGCAGTATTGTCCGGAAGAACCGCTTTTATTTTATTTCTATTTCCTTCTCGCTGATCTCTCACCCATGTTACAATTTCTTCTTCCTGGCCATCTGTTTTTACTGTTGGGCAACAAAGCCATGTTACTTTTTTTATTTCAAAGTATTCAAGAGCCTTTCTGTAATCTTCTTCTGTTTTCGCAAGAACATATACAACTATCTTTCGCGGAGTTGTATCATTTCCTTTCATTGCCAGTTTAATTTGTTCTTTATTCTCTTCACTCAACGTTTCGGGTATGTCTTTTTCTTTGTAGATTGTAATCGGATTTCCATCCGGGACAACCGCGTCCTTTATGATCATTCCCACTATTCCGCGTTCAGATCGCCTAATTGATTTTCTCGCCGCCGCTACAAATACGACATTCATCACCGGTAAACCCCTAATTCCTTACCTCCTGTGCAAATATTAATTCTTTCATTGTGTCATAGTTTTCTTTTCTCGGAATCTGATCCCAGAATTCTACATCGAACCGGCATACAGGAATATTCAAATTTTCTCCCTGGAAATCCAGTTCCATGTTATTTGTGTTCAGATTTCTGTTCCCTGCTGTCACTTTTTGTCCAAACAATTCTTCCATCCTAGCGAAAAATTTCATTGCTTCCTCTTCATTCGCTGCTCTTTGTATAAAATCAATCTCTATTTCCACATTTTTGTGAGTTGCATTTTTAGTCGATTCCGAAAAAGTCTGTGTTATATATACAAAAAATGAAGGGCGCATATACCCCTCTATTGTATCTGCTCCGTATATTTTTACGTCCGGATATTTCTCCTTCAGAGCGGAATTGACCGCTTTTTTTATTTCTTTAAGAGTCAAATCCTGCCTCCTTCAATATTTCCTGCAGGAGCTCTTGTCCAATCAGCTCCGCATGATCCGCTCGCTGCGACATATATTTGGCTACAGTTTTCTTGCCTTTAACTTCTCCGACCTGTCTTAGTCCATGTGTTCCGTCTTTACTTTTATGTGTTATCATCGCATGTCCTTCTTCGTAAAGGTGATAATGCGGCGCTGTCGTTGTAACCGCAACCGTAACCTTACTTCCTGATCGCATTACTTTCCCCTGTCGGAAGCTTTTTGCCAGAGGTTTATGTGTTGCTCCCTGTCCTGCATAATGGTGTCCTTTTGCTTCAGAATCAACTCTTCCCTTTAAATCTTTCGCTATGTTTCTGGATTCTTTCTTGAGGACAATTTCCGCTGATGCTGGAAACTGCCGAGATGCTATTTTAAGCGATTTCTCCAGATCAGAAGAATCAAAGTCAAAACTGATACTCCGCATTCTCAAACACCTCCTCGCACTGGATCTCAAGAAGCTCGTGTTTCTCATCAAGGTCGATCGGAACCCCTGCAATCTGGAATATTCGTCCATGATAGAGGATTCTCATTTCAGCAGTGATGTCTTTTCTGAACCTCACATACACTCGATGCGATACCTCCGGTTTTAGTTTCCCCATAAAATTGCATTCTGAGGATTTATAAGGCTTTACTGTTGCCCATACTTTTTTATATGTTTCCCAGCTTCCTTTGGCCTGCCTCATCTCATCCTCTTTTATAACAAATTTGAGAAACGAAATGCGTTTATTCAATGCTCCAGCATTAATCCTTGCATGTACCTCCTACAGCAGATTTATACAATGCATTCCAAGAATTGTTTCAACCACTTTGTTTGTCGTGTTTTTATCAACATAAATAGATCTGTTATCGTACATATCCTGACACAGGACCAGTGCTGCTATCGCAAGGTCTTCATGCATGTCGATTTCTTTATCATTCAGTCCTGTATAGGACCTTATATAAGCTTTTGATGCATCAAGAATCCTCTGAAGCTCTTCCTCGCTGTAGTCGTCCGCTCTGCAATGTTCTGCAACGATATCCGGAGTGATCTCATTTACTTTCATTTTTTCACAGTCTTTCTTGTAGTTCTTGTTTTCTGCAAATCTGGTTTTGTCTTTTCCGCAGTCTTTTCAGAAATTTCTCTGATATAACCAGCTTCCATCAGATCAGAGACTACAGGTTCAACGCTGTAATCTCTGATTTCTCCTTTTGACATTGACAGAACTCCGCAGAAGCTGACCATAGCTTCTATCTTCATCGGTTATTCCTCTCAGCCTACTGCTTTCATCTTCAGAACTGCAATCTTCTGTTCATTTTCAATCTTGGAATCCATTTCCAGCCATCCAACGACACCAATCGCATGTTCTGTTGCAAACTTCTCTCTCAGGACTTCAATGTTCATGTCCTCAGATACTTTAACAGCCAAGCCGCTCATATCTCCATATATGATTGCAGTTTTCCCTGCTGCCATCTTCGGCATATTATCAGAACAGAACACGTCATTGCCAAACAGAGTGTAGCCCCATTTTGCTGTTGCATCCTTCTGTAAAATATAATCACCATCAGAATTCTTCAGCTTTCTGATTGCAGTTCTGGTGGCTTTATTCATGATCCAGATACAAGATGGTTGGAATACATCCGGAACAGTTTCCTGCAGGTCGATCAGCTCATCTCCTGTAATCGCGGTACCTGCTGCCGCAGTTACAACCTGTTTCGCCTTAGATACGCCTTCCACTTTATCCGTGGTTCCATTCAGAAGTTCATTCTCAATCCATCTTGCAATGTTCTCAGCCATCTGGTTCACAACAAAATTGGTGATATCAAACTGAGAATTATTAACAAGAGACTTGGATACTTTTGTCAGTGCCCCTGCAAGGAATCCTTTCAGCTCAATAGATTTGAATTTTCCGGAATTGGATTCAAGTTCGCTAAATTCTGTAGCGTATGCCATTGTGATTGCTGTAGTTTCCTCATTGTAGTAAGGAATGGACAGTGTACCGCCCACGTCATATCTGGTTGCGAGCTGATAAATCGGACAGATTTCGTACACCTTTTTGATGATTTTATTTGCAATAGATGTCGGGATCACTGCTCCATTGTCCCCGGATGTCAGATTTGATGCTCTTTCCTCAGATATAACGCCACGGATGTAGTTCGCAAATGCTCTTTCTTCCTGGTCTTCTGTTTCTTTATTGTCCTTTTCTTCCTGGTCTTCTGTTTCTTCTGGTTTTTTCAGAATGTCCCTGGCTCTCTGTAATGCAGCGATTGTATCATCGATGTCTTTAATTTTCTTTTCAAGATCATCAAAGGACTGCTTTTCTTCATCATTCAGCGCTCTTTCTTCCTGCTCAGCTTTGTCTAAGATCTGCTGTAACTGCTGCTCATACTGTGTTCTCTGTTCTGCAAGTTTTTTAAATTTATTCCTCTTATTTTTCCTCCTGTTTTTTCAATTTATTAATTCTTTCCTGAAACTTTGTATTATTATATTCCTTTTTCGGTGGAAGGTTCTCTGTATATGTAGTTTCCATACACATCGCCCTGGTTTCCACCTCTTCCTCTGTTCCGGCTCTCACTTCCACTGATGTGGATGAATATACCGGAACTTTATTCATTACAAGTGTAATCTCATCCATGTCGAAGTCTTTTACATGTCTGATAGGCAACTGATTGGCTCTGTCCTCAATAGAATCCACCACATTTTTCATATTGAATGACCATCCCTTCAGTAATCCTTTCTTCGCCCCTTCGATGACCGCTGGGTCGGTTACGACAGATTCTGCTCTGAGCCCTACTTCATCTTCCCTGACGGTCAATGTCCCGTCTGCAGTATCTGCAAGGACGTGTCCTCTATCATGATCCAGAAGCATCTTGATATCTGCCGCTCTGCTTATTGCGCGCTCAAATGCCCTCTGTTCAATCACTTCGATCACTTTCCCGCGTGGTGTAAGCACTGGTCGTGATTCTCTTCCGGGTACATTGACATATCCAGAGATATGGAGCCCGTCAGCTCTTAATTCTGCTTTCCTTTGCTTTCCTCCATCCTGTTATTCATTTTGTTCTTTTCCTTTGGTTGTGGAATCTATGAATCCCGTTTGAATGACATCCATATTCTGTACAGCATTGGTGTTCGGTGTATAAACCTGCCCGGTTTCTGGGTTAAGGAGAACGCTGTCAAGCCCAAGTGTAATCCACTTGAATCCGATCGGTTCCAAGTCTTCTTTTTCTCTGATTTCATCAATCTGGAGAAAATTCTTTTCGAGTCCGATCTTGTAAGCCTCGTAACGTTCCTTAATATTTCCTCTGGTCAGTTCTTTCGTATCAAACGACCAGTAATATGTCTCTTTCTCTGATTCCAGAAGCAGATCCCTGTCCAGACTGCACTCTATATCGCTCATTACAATGGTGCAGGTCCGGATGAAACAGTCTATGTCTTTTTCAGTTGGGTTTCCGCTGATCATCCCGTCAGGGATTCCAAACAGTTTGCAAATTTCTGCTGAATTTGTTTTCTTGTTCTCATTCAACTGCATTTCAACAGATGTGTTGGACGATTCCTGGAATTCCATTCCTTCATTCAAAACCACAACTGTTTCTTCTGCATTGCTGTATAATCTTCTGAAAGCAGCTTTTAGTGCGTCCATTGCATCTCTTGTTAATTTCTTCGGAGATTTCAAGAATCCTTTTTTGTTTCCACCCTTTTGTACCAGGCTCTGTTCGTATGTCAGCTCGCTGTATGATACTCCGATAATCAGCTGATTGTCGTCCATGACGCTTCTGGAAGTCATACCATCTTTCGTTTTCCTTAGAATTTTAAAAAACTGGTAAGGTCTGTATGATTTTCCCTGTACCAGAATGTCATAATCTTTAAAAATCGGATCTGTATTCTTCATGATGGAAATGTGAGTCTCGTCGACGTAGTGAATGCTCTCAACCTCCGTTCCCGGTTTGTTGATATAAGCATACCCGCCTTTCCCCAGATAGTAATCTTCGATGATCGCTCTCCAAAATTGTGAAGCTGTCAGTGTGTCTCCTGTATCATTGTTCAGGAGAGAGGTTCTTCTGTCTCTGACTTCCCGTACATTTCCTTCCTTGTCTTTCTGATACAGATTGACCGGAAGCAGTGATATTGTTCCTGCGATCAGATTAATGCATGCCTGTACCGCGGGAATTTCCAATGCTTTTTCCTTTGTCATTACATTCTTTCCGAGCAGCGCACTTAAAAGTGCGTCTGATTCCACCTGCTCTGACGGATTCACTATGGTATCTGCCCTTACTTCATGTTTTCTTTTGCCAAACGGCCATATGTTCATTTGTTATCTCCTCTTCTTACGCCTGTGCAATTACGTCTGAACTACAAAATCATCTTCTCCATACAGCAGTTCCTGCTGTAACAGGTACATGGCATTAATCAGTGATACAACCATGTCTACCTTTCCGGATGATTTCTTTTTGTTTACATACAAATTTTTGTTTGTGTCTTCTGTACATCTTGCATTCTGAAAGTTGATTTCAAGCATCCTGTTTGTAGCATACCGAATTTTCTTTTTCAGAATCAGCTCTTTCAACAATTTAGTAGGCATGTGTAGTACCGAGCTATGCTGTTTGATCTCAACGCACTCTATCTCATTCTGTTCCAGTTTCTGAACGGTCGATATTGCATTATATCTGTCATATCCCACCTGCATGACTTCCACTCCATATTTTTCCGGCAGTCCTATAATAAATCGTTCTACGAACCCATAGTCAATAACCTCATCTCCGCAGGCAAAGCATTCACCCTTTCTGATCAGCGCTCGATAATCTACCTTTTCTTTCATGGACTTTTCGTCTATTCTATCCGAAGGAGCGAACCCCCAGACTTTTGCATAGATTGTTCCGTCCTGTTCTGTTACCATTGCAAATGATGTGTTATCGTTTGTCATTGACAGATCCAGTCCACACCATACCTGTTTTCCCTTCCAGAAGTCGTCTGGTAAATCTTCGCTACACATTTTTACTTTCTGGATATCGATATAACCTTCAACTCCCAGTCCCTTATACAGAATATCGTTGTGCTTACAGAGATAATTTTCTCTTTTGTTCTCATACAGGATTGCAAGTGAACGTTTCTTCCTGATTTCTTCAAAAATATACGGATGCGTCACTGCAACCGGATTACTCTGATAGATCACCCGGTCATCTGCCATCCATGTATCTCCATGCTTCAGTTCGTCATCCGGCTCATACAGCAGTGCGAAATACCGCTGATCTTCCAAAAGTCCGTCAAGTGTTTTCTTTGCAATGTCTATTTCGTCCAGCATCACATTGTTATCATTTGGGTACTGGGTACTGATGATGATTCCAAGTTTATTTAAAAGTGTGATCTGAGATGAGCGCATTGCTTCTACTGGATATGCATCTAAGGCTCCAGCTTCGTCAGCCAGAAACGCATTTGCCAGTTTACCATCCATTCCGTCCTGGCTGTATGCCAGCGGAGTGTACTCATTATCATTAAGCAGGCATTTAATCTGACTTCGCAAGAGTTTAAATGCCGGTTCATCTTCGTTATAGAGTACTGGACTGACTTTTATGATTTTCCGGATTGCATTCTTCAGCTCTGACGACAGTGCCAGATCCGGTGCAACCGAAAAGAATCTGGAGAAATCCGGCTCTGTCAGCATCAATAGGATAAAAATCACCGCTGAATTGAATGTTTTGAAATTCTTTCTTGCTATTTCAAGCAGAATTGTCACATAGAATCTGCTTTTCCGTTCTGTGTTTCTGCAGAATGTACAGAGTCCTGCGACAATCATGAACCACGCGTATTCTTCCAGTCCTTCATAGATGCTACATCGTAGGTCCGGATGGATCATTAATTTTAGCAGCTTGCAGATTTTCTCATATTCCTGCTCATCTACATAGGCGTCCGGATTATCTCCATCCGCGATGTGAAGCCAACTTTCAGCCTGTTTTTTTACATATTGGGGGACTTTTCCCCCGTCTTCTTCTACGCACCACTGCGCATAACGATATGCTTTTCCTTCTTTCATCCTCCGAGCGCTTCTCTCAATGGATTACTTTTCTTTGCTTCAGTTTTCGGAACTGATCTAAGAGAAGAAGCAATCGTCATGATGTTCTCTTTTTCGATATCGGAGAGCATCCTTCTCTTCGCCTGCACCTGTCTGTCCAAAGCAATCAGGTTCTTTTGCATTGATGTCTCTGTTTTATAATATTCTCCATATGTCATCTGTTCTGTCTCAAGCAGTTCTTCTTTGTTCTCTTCCAGGTCACAGAGTTGTCTGTAAAACCGTTCTTTTTTCTCTTCAAATTCTTTTGTTTCTGTGTACAAAATGCAGTATCTGTTTATTACAGCGCCGTACATATCATCGAATTTGTCAATTTTTTCAAGCAGTTTTTTCAATCTCAGAAATTCTTTGTGTGCTGTCTCATTTTCTCTGACTTCCGGTCTTTCTTTCAACGGAATCCCTGTAAGCACTGCTTTTTCTGCCTGTTCTCTCTGTCTGAGTTCGCGCTTGGTTCTGTGAGATTTTCCTTCTGACCGGATGATACTAACTGTCTTTGATGGTGTAGGCCTTGCCTTCTCCCTCCTTCCTTTTAATTTCAAAATGCTGATCTGGGAATAAATTATAAATTGTGGGGCATACGTGGTCGTGGGAGATCTGATTTTTTTCGCTATCGCATGGCGGGGGGTACTATTTTTCCTCTTGATGCCTTGCAATGCTTAAAAGCAGATCCCTTGGAATGCCTCCAGAGTCTGCCAGATCGTGATGTTTATTGCACAGTGATATCAAATTGTAATTATCAAGGCGTTTATCCCAGTCTTCTGCGACTGGTATGATATGATGGACTTCTATGCTCCTTCTATTGAGCTGTGTTACTGTATTGAACATTTTACGTAGGCAGATCTGGCAGAGATAGCAGTCTCTGGTTCTAATCTCTATGCTCTTTCTCTTCCATGCTTCTGTGCTTCGGAAACCACTTTGGTCTGTTCTTTTCTTTCTACGCACAGGTCTTTTCCCGCAGTCTATCCTGCTGTCGTGGATTCTTCCACAGTACTTACAACTCTTCAACATATCCGTCTCCTAATAGCGGGAGACGGATTCGAACCGCCATTCCAGGCTAAGGAGGCCTGTAAGTTTCCGTTACTTTATCCCGCGCTATTCTTCATTCAAATGCCCCCTTCTTCTCATGGACATTCTGAGATTCGAACTCAGGACCGTCCGGTTATGAGCCGGATGCTCTGACCAACTGAGCTAAATGTCCGTAGTGCAGGAGCCACCTGCTTACAAAGCAGATGGCTCCTGTGCTAATGAAGATTCAAGCGAGTCCGGTGTCAAACCGGAACAGAACATCAGGATTCGAACCTGCGGCTCCATGGCTCACGCTCACTCCCTCTCGGTGAGATGTTCTGGTGATCTGCCAGGTGGGTACTGGCAGACATCTAAGGGAAGGAGAACTCTGAATGATCTTTTCCATCTGAGTTCATTGTAATAATAACATAGATGTTATGTGACAAGATATGCCATCTTGTTTTATCTAGCTTCGTCTAGGTTTGTCTTATGCTATTTTAAGATTCAATAATGCAGCTGAATGGATTCTGTGTATCTGTCTCCAACTATAATCCATCTTCACCGCCACCTCTTCCCATTTCATCCCAAGTATATACCGCAGTCTCAGCACTTCCTGTTCATCTTCATTCTCCATCTGGCTAATCTGTCTCTCAATCTTCTGGTAGCATCTAACCTTTTCCAAACGTTCTTCTTTCAGGAGATCTATCTGTTCATTCAGAATAGCTGCATAATCAGACAGGTCTGAGTAACTGCTGCCATGTGGCATTCCATCATTGACTACCGATGGAAACATCTTATCCAGCCTCAACCGCTGTATCTCGTCCAGAATGTCCTGCTCCCTCTTTATTGCCCGCCGGTAGGATTTCAAGTATTCTTTCTTCTGTTCGTTTTCTTCCTGAATTGTAATCTCTGTCGTTTCCATCGGTATCGCTCCCCTTTCCTTCTTTTCATGCTTTTAGCCGGGAACTATTGTCAGCTCCCGGCCTGTTTTCATCTTATTGTTTTTTCTTCGTAAAATCTGCAGTCTTTGCAACGAAAGTTGGATGTTACAATCTTATTTTTGATTATATGCATATTCGGACAGGTTGAACGGACGAATACTGCCGTATTTGCTACTTTCCCGGTACTGTGTCTGCAGGTTACTGCTCTCTGTCTGGAATCCATATGTATCCTCCTTAGATGTATTCTTCGATCAGCCAGTGAAGTACCTCCAGCATGCTCTTCTTGGTAATACTGTTATGTGTAGGCATATCAATCACTTCCTGAATTGCTATGATCTTGTCTTCTACTTCTGTTTCTTCGTTATGGATATCTTTGAATATTGCGGTTGCTTTTCCTATGTTCATTTATTCATCCTCCAGATAATTTTTGCCGAATATCTTTATAAATTCCTTTCTGGTACCATGTTCTCTCTCAAAAGCTCTCTGTCCTATCTGTTTTAACAGATAACTAGTTTCTCTGCATTTATGTACAGATGTTGGTGAAAGTTCATGGCAGTTTACACAGAGGTGAACAGTTAAACCATAACGTTCTGACCAATTTTTATTTGCAGTACCGAAGAAAACATGATGTCTATGGATATTTTCTGTTGCTCCGCATATGTAGCAACACTCTTTCTTGTCTCCGGGCATAATGCACTTGCCATGCTTTTTCTTTTTCTTTTTTACAGGTGTTTTAGGAAATAACAATCCTCCCTGTTTCATCTGGTATACCTCCTTGCCTCTCTGAGTAGATAATTCCTGTTCTGGATATTTCGATTAAAGTCTTCTACTGTTCTGGTGGCTTCCTGCTTCTTTAGGGCTGCCAGACCTCCCCAGGGCTTGCCGATAAAAACATGGTAGTCCAGGCTGGTGTAGATTAAACAGTCCGGAGGATTCCATCCCATGGTTTTTCGGAATAGTTTCTTTTTCTGTCTTTTATTCATTTCCTGTCGCCTTTCTTATATCCCAGCAAGTGGAGACGGACGGTATCAAATTCCTGAAGCAATGCGATATCCTTCACTCTGCTTAATTTCCGATCAACTCTGTGCATTTCGTACTTCCTGAAGATTAAATCTCCGGAGGTCCTTGCATTGTTCGCCTGTGCTTTTGAGCAGTTTAAACCTTCCACTATTTCTGCAAATGTTGCATTGCCTATCACCAGATTGCCTGATCTATCTGTTACATCGTATAAAAATGGGATCATTTCCGCCCTCCTCTCAGTGTCCGGCCAGAAATGTATTCATCATCCTTGCTTTCCATTCCGGAACTTCTTTGGTTTTCCATTTTGCGCACCAGTCGTCATCTTCTACCATGCGTCCAATGCGATCGCAGAAACCATTATCATTCTCTTTACAGGTTTCGCATATCTGTTCCTCTCTGTTCATATTCTTAAATATCCTTTCCTTCTCCGGTAATCTCATCAATGCAGCTATCCCACCCGTCAGCCATGCCATTCCAATACGTAAATCCTGCTTTCATTCCAATCTTTTCCGGCAATGGTTTCAATGGGCATCCGTGTATCAGATCATCGAACGAATCTGCGTTAAAATTTGCACTTGCATCCTGCATTACACACTCATCCGAGCCATTAATGAGGGGACACTGTGCACATGATTCTGGTGTATTTATAACTAATACTGACTTATCGCGTTTTTCTCCTTTTTCCTGACGGTTTTCGTATTCTCTTAATTTCTCAAGCCATTTAATGATGTTTTTCATCATCGGGCCATCTGGAAGGATACACGCCATATCATTGTTTCTTCTCGCTGTCTTAAACCATTTTATGGTATCATTGAGATCATCTATTTCTTTCTTCTGCATTTTGTTTCTCCTTGTATGGTTTCGGAAATGGTTTCCATGCAGTTACTGTGCCGCCTATGCTAGATAGTTTTGTCTTCCATTTCCCATCAAGCGTATGTCCCTCCACTGTCTTATGCGTTCCATCCTCAAATGCAATTGTTACAAGTACATCTCCTGAGGTTTTTTCAAACATCGCCGGTAACCATTTGTCTGTTCCTTTGAATTTCCTGAAGATAGAATCGTATTCTCTCGGCATTGCTGTACCTACAGGAATCCACTCATTCTCCTCTCGCAGGTTTTCTACCTGTTCTGGACTGAGTTCTGTGTTTTCGTACTGCATAAGTTTAAATAAAGCTCCATCGAGTTTTTGCTGTAACTCTTTTGTGATTGGCTGTCCTATGCGTAACTGCTGCCAGTGCACACCTTTTAACGCCCAGTTCCCCTGTTTATCTTTCTCTGTCAATCTTTTCATGTTTCTCCTTTCCCCTTCCTGCGATCTGACAGGCTCACACAGGAAGGATGTATCTATGTGAATTTTAGGGCACCCTTAATCTTCCCAGGGTCTTCCGTTATGGTCTACTTTTTCATTCAGCCATATTTCCCAGAACGCGGGATTCAGAAGCGTGCTGTAGGTTTTATTTGCGAACTGCCGCATAGCTCTTGCTATATACTCAGCTGTTCCATAAGCTGTTAACGTATCTATATACTCTTTTCTGATCTTGGGTTCCGCTTCTGGTGGCTCTGATTCGAATTGCGCCGGCGCAATTTCCGGTTCTGCAGGTTTTGGCATATATTCCGGATGATTCTGGATGTTGTCCTGTCCGGGAATCTGCGGTTCTGGTTCTGTCTGTGCTGTTTCTTGACATTTTTCGATATTTTCCATATCGGATTCTGGCGTCTGAAAATCTGATTCCGACATTGTACTTTCCGTGCACGGTTCTTCTTTTTCTTCAACTGCTGTTTTTTGACATTTATCCACAGAGTTATCCACCTTTTCCACTGGATCCGGCTTTTTCTTTCCTGGTTTCTTTGCTTTCTGGACCTTGGCAGGTCTTTTCTCCGGTTTATCTTCCGGATGTTCTTTCTCCGGAAGCTTTTCTCCATACTGCTTTTCCCACGATTCTTCCGCGGTTTTTGTAAAATCCATGAGGTTTCTTAGTGCCCTCTCCAGTTGCCTCCAGATAAAATCCTCTTTTTCCTGCGATCTGACATTGATCAGTCTTATTTCCTGTTCCGATAGTTTCAGGGACAGGAGCATACGTCCTGTTCCCGGGATACGCAGGGAATATATCTTTTCTTCATTCGGAGCAAGGATCTCTGCTGCCCCCTGGCTGTCATCGATCTCAAAGGCTCCAAACAATTCTATATACACTTTGGGATAATCTTTCCCCAGCTGATAAACTGTTTTTTCCAGGATTGATGGAAGTTCTTCCTGCTTCTGGTCGGTCTCTTCCATCATCACCTCCAGGTCGGTGATCATATTCTCTTCTTTTATCTCGGAATTTAAGGTTCTTACGTCCTCTTTTGAAAAGCTTTCTGTGATCTCCTCGCTTATGATATCCGGAAGCGTCAGCATCTCCATCAGGATCGTCTTTCCTATGCCGGTGTATTTTTCCTGCAGCCTCCTTGAATAGCCGTTCTCTGAGTATTTATCATTCAGCTGTATGTATCTTGTTGTCTGGTCAGGGCGGAGTCCGTATTCTTCCCTGGCAAATTCTCCCATCGTGCTGTACCCGGATTCCTGAAGGACTCCGGTATCCCTTGCGATTTTTAACTGGTATCCCAGTTCCACTGCACCCTGTGCCATCGTCATTGCACCGGTACGTATCTTCTCAACAGCAAGGTCTGTATCTCTTTTAAATCCCTGATAGTCTTTTACTATATTCTCCACTTATACCGCCTCCATAAAATCTTCTTCCAGTTTTTTCAGGACAAACGTATTCTGGTTTTTCTGAAGTTCCTTTATGTTCTGTTCCCTTAAAATGGCACTTTTGGCAGCGTGTTTCTTATCCTCTTTTGTGAGTCTCTTTTTGATTTCTTTCTGCCACAGTTTCAGAAATCCGCGTATTTCCTCAATCCCCGGTTCCTCATCATAGTAGGAACGGTTCTGGCGGATCGTGCCACCCGGTTCAAATTCTATTGTGTAGAACGGGATGCCCGGTTCCTGCTCCCGTCTCAGGAAACCTATGAAAGTCTCTCTGTTCTCTATCCGGTTAAAATATCTTTCAGAGCTTCCGGCGCAGTGATGCAGGGCATACCCTTCCCGAACGATCTCTACCGGGTTCTCCGGCATGATCATTCTGTAACCCTCTGCTGCAAATTCATATTTTTCCTTTACTTCTTTCATTACTTCCGTTGTTCCAGGAAACTTTTCTTCCATTATCCGGGCTTCCTGCTGCCGTAATTCTGGATTTTCACTCATTCTTCTTACTGTGTCCAGTTTCTTTTTATCGGTTATCAGTTCGTCATGTCTCTGTTTCAAGTCTTTGGGCTTATAGAACAATTCGTCATTCAGATTTTTATTCTGTGCCTTGCGCATGAATAAATAATCCACCCATTGACTTAATGCCCTTTGCGGCGTCCCATAATGCTTTCCTGCCTGCTTCCGGATATAATTTACAATCTGTTCTATACTCATTCTGTCTGTGATCTCATCCGGAAGTTCTTCGATTTCTTTTGTCGCGATTCTGTTTTCTTCCAGATAGTCCATGGTATTTTTCGGAATCTTACAGCCATAGGCTTCTGCATATTTGAGCCATTCCAACCGGATGCATCCACCATTCTCATCCCTGAGGCGATTGATCTTCTGTTTATCCGTCAGCCCCATGACTTCTTCTATGCTGTTTCCATTTACGGATAAGGGTCCTGAATAAGAGCCGTTATATGCCCAGCATGATCTTGCAGTTTCCTTACACAGACGGTAAAAACGTCCTTTTGCCAGATATTCCATCATAGTTCCCAGCTTGTGAAGGCGACAACCTGCTGCCATGAGGGAATTGTAATTGAGCATGAGTCCCAGTCTTGCCATCTCCACAAAAGCATTTGTCACACTTTCATACTCTGTTCCTTTTAATGCCTCCGGAATTCCTTTAGGATACAGAAAGCAATCCTCCATCCGTTTGTTTTGTGGGTTGCTTGTATACCAGTCACTTCTTGTCAGACCGTTACTCCACTCATAGGTTTCCCCGTCCTGGTTGTAGAAGATCATATAGTTTGGTCTCACATGTCCTTTGTTATACAAAAGAATACGTACACCTTCCTCCAGAAAAACACGGTGACCATTTATACAGTGTTTAATTTCTGCTCTGTAGTGTCTGGCGACCCCATATTCCGGAGTTATCCGTTCCAGCTTGCAGGCTCTTGTTTTGCTCCATATCCGCTGTGTTCTCTTTTTTACCACTGCTGGCTGTCCACATTCCGGGCATTTTCTGGTTTCTCCCTGTCTGGGTTTATCCAAATTCTTTTCCAATATCTGAGAGCCGCAGTTACTGCATCCATAAGTGTTGTTTTCTTTGTTCCAGAAGAGATATCTTTCTGTGCTGCAGATTTTATAAAGCCACTCTTTAAATTCTTCATCGTTATCTGTAATCCCTTCCATAAGCCGGTCAATCTTCCGGTATTTGTTATCGAGACTGCGGAGACGCTTTTCTTTACCATAATCCTCTTCCATGCTTTCAATCTTAGACAGAAGATATTTATCCGAATATACGGTCTGTACGGCATTTTTCACAGTTTCTATATCTTCTTTGGTATCCCACTGGACTTTTTCAAGTATTCTGGAATTATAAAAACTTTCATACAAAGGATCATATCCCATGATCCGGATCAGTTTCTGGGTGTTCCAGTCTCCCTGTTCATATCTGCCGGCATGCTCCCCAGTTTCCGTGTTTAATACATAGCGACTGATATATCTCTTGTACCGGAACAGGTCCAGAATCAGGTACTCTTTCTCAGTTTGGGCTTTTACAATGATCTTTTCTCCGATATCCTTTTTGTTCTTATGTCTGGGTATTGGTATCGGTACCTTTTCAATCAGCTTATATTTCATCGTCTTCCCTCCGTACCTCTCCGGAATTCAAAAAATATGTTCCGTCTTTATCGGCCAGAAAGACTCTGGCAGCTACGATCGCTCCGTTTACATCTTCTTCCATCAGTCCACCAACTGCTCCGGTCTGCAAATAAACTTTCGGATTTCTTCCCCGCGCAATCGCAATCTCGTCTTTTTGTGCCCGCGCAATTTCCTGTTTTATCTGCAGGTGGGCAGCCGCCCTTTCCCAATCCATTTTGGGATTCTGAATCATGTATTTCATGGACATCCCGGCAAATGCTTTTAAATCCAATTCTTTCACCAGGGTGATCTCTGTGCAGCAGCAGCGAAAATGCTGTTCTTCGTTGATGTCTCCTGCTGCCTCGATCAAAAAATATCTGTTTCCTGCACCTAAAGGAAAATAGTTCAAGCAGTCTGGAGCATATTCAACGAAATGCCAGCCATTCCGGTATACTTTGCATTCCTCTTCTTTATAGGTTTTTCCCGGTTCAAGTTTTACTCCGGATCCGTATGAAGTAGCCAGTTCCTTTGAAAATCCTTTAATTCCCTGCATCTTACGCCTCCAGGTAATATTCTTTTGCAATCCTGCGCACGTCTGCCTTAGTTTCCCCGCCTTCATAGACCGGGCTGCGCATGGCTTCTTTTTTGCCATTCATACGAAATTCTGCCAGTTTCACAATTGCGTCCGGTACCTGTATTGCACACTCGCTCGAAAAAGTGAGGATCTTCGCAAGGCATTCCGTCAATGATTTCTCTTTCTTTCTCACAGCAAGGCACAGTTCATCGTTTCCATCCAATAACGCCAGGATGGTATCTTTCTGATCAACCTGATGTCCCTTTATTCCCAGTTCTTTCGCTTCACCTTCGATTTTGGCAACTGCTGCCATGTAAGGAGTTGCAAGAGAGTCCACGATATAATCCATGTAGTCTTCTGCATCTTCTTTTTCCAGACCATTTTCCACTGCCAAGGTGACCAGTGCTTCCAGATCCCCCTCCTCTCTTTCCGCTGCTGCTGTGCGGATCAATTCCTCATAATCCATCTTTCCAAATTTTTCAAACATCGTGTTCTCCTTTCTGTTATTCGTCCATTTTCTCTATTTTGAATCGCACTGCATGACCACCGAACAGCTTGTCCACCTGCTGCCAGAGATCTGCATTGCGCAGTTCCTGATTTCCTGTCCGGGTCCATCCATTTTCTTTCCATGCAGGAAGACTCTGGTATCCGTTCTGCAGATACCTGTTATCTGTATGGATCGTAAGCAGGGATGGACGGCGTAATCTCTGTAATGCTGCTGCCAGACATAAAAGGGCAAGACGGTTTCCTGTGGTTTCTTCCACTTCTGCTGATACACAGCTTGGATTTCCTGCGCTTTTCGGGAAATCTTTGCTGTAAATGATGTATGTATACTTGCCTTTCTTTATTTTTCCAATTTTCCTGGTAAGAATCAGGGAGATGTCTACTCTCGCCATTTTCTGATCCATCTTCAAATCCTCCTGTCTATCTTTACAAGGGTATAGTGGCGGTACGCATAGCCGGTATGTGGATTGATTCCCATCTTTACTGACTCAGGTTCCACATAATAACCTTTTGGTGCTTTGGGATAGATTGGCTGCTTGTGCCGGTCTACCAGGCTTCTTCTTTTGATTTCTTTTTGCTTTGGCTCTTTTCGAACCAGATTACGGGAACAGCTGTATCGTTTAATCTCATCCGGTTCGTGTTCTTCCAGAGGTTTTGTGATATACTCTGAAAGTTTCACATATCCGCCTGCATCATAAAGGGATGCAAAATATACATGCCCATTCTCCCATAACTCTGAGACGATCCGGTCGGTACCGGTCTCCTGATCTGCTTCGCGGTTTACCAGAAGATGTACATGAGGACCGCCTTTCTTTCCGATAGCCAGACGATAGATGTATTTCAATTCCCATCCCTTCTTTCGGTATTTTGTTCGGACTTTTCGGATCAGCTTTCCCAGGTCCTTCTTCATCTGCTCCCATGTGGGACGGTCGCCTTTTTTGTATGTAAGAGTCATCCAGTAATCACCGGGTGAAAAGTTCCACTTGATCAGTCTCCTGACATCTCTCTGTCTTCTCCACTGATTCTGTTTGGCTATCTCTTCCGGAGTGGCTTTCCTCTTTTCTTCTCTTTCCTGTCCCTTGGCACCATACCTTCCTGTATGCTTTTCCTCTATCTCTATGGTGCTGTCAAAATCCCATATCTCTCTGATGTATGCCCACCTCATATAGCATCTCCTGTCGTAAGTCTAATACCCCTAATCGAGCTTCCAAGAGGCTTGCGCCCCTGGAAAAAGGTTAAAAATATAGCAGGGTTTCTCCTGCTTAAATCTTGACTTTCTGACACCTGGATGTTATAGTTTGGATAGGTTAATTATCCAAGTGGCAGAAAGTCACCCCGGCTCATGTATTTGCGTTACATGAGTCTTTTTTTATTCTATGTGTTCGATCGGTCCGTAGAGGCCCTCCATTTCTTTTGCTCTCCGGAGTGCTTCTTCCATAGTTCCTACGTAACTTGCAAGTGTCTTGTTTCTGAACCTGACAATTCGGATGGTTCGCTGCTGATCCGAAGGAATTTTTACCGATTCTTTGGTTCTTCTGGAAATCCGTTCTACTTCCCTCATTCTTTCTTCTTCAGTCATTCTGTTCTCTCCCCGATCAGACTTTTGAGATACTGAATGCATTCTTCCGACCATTCTTCTATATACTCATTGTCTTTAAAAGCAAATACCTTTGTTTTTGTTATGATCGTTAATGTTTTTGTGTTTGTGTCATAGTTGTATGCCACATAAATATTCTTTTCTTCAGCTTTGAGTACAAGCACCAGAATCTCTCTTATTTTGTCTCTGAACATGTTTCTTCCTCCTGAACTCTTCTAAGCTGATCTACCGCCCAGTATGCGGATATCCCAAAGAGGATGTTAAACCAAACTGGGATGTCCACATATTTTCCTGCAAGGATGCAGGCTGCTATGATTATGTACTGTTTCATAATGCTTGTCCTTCCCCTATTCTTCACCCAAAATTTTTTCCAGCGCGTTGGTTCGGTTCATATACGTTCTTCCGGTCGTGCTTTTCTCTGCTTTCCTGACTGCGCCAAGAAGCCTCTCAAGCTCATTGATCGTTTTCTGATTCTGATCTGTCCACTGCACGATCGGGGTCATTATTCTTTGAATGTCTTTGGCTTCCCTGCGTCTCTTTCTGATTTCTCTCAGTGCAAGGCCTTGTAAAACATAATCGTCTGGATAGTTGTCGTTAAGCTCAATGTTATGTAAGATATCCTGCGTCTTATTGTCCAGATCAGTTTCATTACTTGCTGCAATTCTATTTAATTCCTGGCATGATCTGCAGAATTTTAAAAATGCATTGATCTGGTTGCTGAATCCATCTATTTTAACCACCTCCGTTTTAATGCTTGTCCTTCTTTCTCCGCCTTAACCGGCGGCTTTTCTTTCATAGTTCATGCTCAGAAGAAGTTCATCCTGTCTCTGGATGAGCAGACATTTGATTTCTTCTTCTGACATATCACTGGCTTTATGCTGAATTCCATTAATACGGATATTTCTTGTTACCAGTTTTAATTCTGACATCTTCCTCACCTCTTCTTTATGGTATGGGAAATGATATGTATGGGTTACTGTTTATAAAAATTTAAGCAGTTTGTCGAACGGCCTTTGTTGACTTCTCTTTGTTTCTCTCCTATTCTTGTATTACAGGGTACTGGCATACCCGAGTACATACAGAAAGGAGGAAAATCGTATCATGTATCGTTTTTCCAAAAATGAAAAAGATATCTTGAAATCGGCTTATAAAAACCTCGCCGAAAACGGCACACATAGAAACGCATTTTTGATGAAAAGTTCTGAATTAGCCGTGTATATCAATGCTCTCCGTTCATTAGCCGGCGAAGGTTATATTAAGCCTATTTCTGATAACTTTTTCGATTCTACGCTTTCTTTGAAGTATGAGTATGATCTGACTTCAAAAGGCGAGTCTGCAGCGGAATCTTTAACTTAACAGTCAAAGCAGGTGTCTCTGCATCTCCTACCGATATAGAGACGCCTGAAAGATAAGGAGCCAGGTCCTTCCCTTCCATTTCTTTAATAAAATCAAGAAATGCTTCGCATTGTTTTATTTTCTTTGTCCACTCAGGTTCAAAGAACATTGCGTCCGATAATGTATCTTTATATTCTGGTTCGGTTTGTTTTTTCCATTTTGGAAACCATGCTGCTTCCATAACTGGATTACTTGACACTTCTCTCACCTCTTTTCTTTCTAGATATCCAATCATTGACTTTTGTTTGTGCTTCTCCTATTCTTGTATTACAGGGTACTGGCATACCCGAGTATGTGTAGAAAGGAGAATTGCATGAAATTTGAACTTAATTCTGACGGTTTCGATGGTTTGCTGGACGATTTAAAAACATTTGAGATTGACTGTCCTGAATGTGATCATCCTATTGAGGTATCACTCGACAATATCGGCAGCATTGTAAAGTGTCCTCAATGTGGTGCTGACATTAAACTGGAATCAGAATAGTTTTTCTTTCAGCTCAGTAAACTCTTTTGCAGTTTTGCTGAGCTGTTTCATTTCTTTCTTTAATTTCTTCATCCTTTTCAGGGTTTTCTTATATCCGACAACTTTTACTTTGACAGTGCGGGCTACTGGTTTTTCCATTATCTCTCACCTCTTTTCTTTTATCATGGTTGCTTCTTATGCTGTCTCATTCTGGTCTGACAGCTATTGACTTTTCCTCTTTGCTCTCCTATTCTGGTATTATAGGCACTGCCATGCCTAGCAAAGAAACTGGAAATCAAAAAGTATTTTGGACGTCTTACTCCTTTGGGGGAGGATTTCTTTGAAGTTTGTGTACAATAGACAACGTTTTTTCATTATTTTTATTTGTCATTTCACACATTTCTTTAACATAGCCATCTACTTTCTTAAAATAGTAGGTGGCTACTATTTTTGCTGTAATTACTGATACAATTATGGATGCTACAATCGTTGATATTTTTCTCACCTCTTTCTGGATATCCAATCATTGACTTTTATTTGTTTTTCTCCTATTCTGATATTACAGGCATTGTAGTGCCTGACTTTACAGAAAGGAGGAACGTGAAAGGTTTAATACTATTATCGCGTCACATACCGGATATTGTCCGTATTCCCGTGAGAACAGAACTATTTTGATAGAGTTTTTCAAAGTACCAGTTTTAAAATCTTTGGCTTCTGGATACAAACGAAAAAATTTTGACTGTTCTTTTAAGAACGATTGTCCGTACTGTGATGGCAAACGTGGTTGTTCTTTATATCAGGAAGCAACGCTTTGATTTGGGGCGAGTGTGTTTGCGGCACGCTCGCTTTCATAATCCTTTCCATGCATATGTACCATCGTCAAATTTTGTGAAGCATTCAGTTCCAGTACTCTCCAGAATTTTTTCAACAAGAGTTTTTTCTGCCTTTTCATTCTGAAGAATCAAATTGACAACTCTTTCCAAAATGGCATTTTCTGCCATGAGCTTTTGAACATACTCTGTCGAGAATACCTCAAAGTCTTCAATGGTTCTTTTTTTCATAACCATGTCTATAGTTGGTAATATTTGTCTCACCTCTTTCTGAATATTCACCCATTGACTTTTATTTGTGTTTCTCCTATCCTAATATTACTGATAACATCATATTAAATATTTAGTCGAAAGGAGTTACATATGAAAAAGAATATAGTTCTTGAAATTTTAAATACTGACGATATCGAAAATACACCTGTCGAACTTGCCAGTATTTGCCCTCTTTGCAACCACGCAATCTCTCCAACTGTTTTGTTTGCTTCTTTAATCGAATACGAAGATTATGAAGAAAACAAAGTGTTCGTTCTCAATTACTGTCCAAACTGTGAGAATGAGTTTATGTCTACCCATTCTTTTGATTCTGATGATGACGGATATTTATATGTTTCTTCTGCTCCAGTGAACTTTTCCGGACGTTCCTTTTCAGAAAATATTCATTCATTATCTCCACAATTTGTAACTACTTATAACGATTCATTCCATGCCGAAAGTCTGGGACTCGAATCAATTTGCGGAATGGGATATCGCAAATCATTAGAATTTTTAATCAAAGATTATGTAATTTCTAAAAATCCTAATGAAAAATCAAAAGTAGAAAATCTTCCTTTGGCAAAGTGTATTACCAATTACATATCAGATGAACGTTTAAAATCACTCGCAACAGCTTCTACATGGCTTGGTAACGATCAAACTCATTACGTACAGAAACATTCAACGCATGGATTAAAAGAACTCAAGCAGTTCATTAATGCATTTGTTACATTTATTGATGCTGATTTGGCGTATCAAGATGCCGTATCATTCATTTCAGGTTCATCAAATTGATTTACCTTCCCCTCTGCAACAAGTATTCCATCTTTTGTCCAATACTGGATTACTGTCTGCAGAGGGGTTCCTTTTCCATTGATTTCTTTTACCTGTTTGACTTTAATCATTGGTACTTCTTTTGCATACACTATACCTGGCTTCCTCACTTCTCTCACCTCTTTCTGGATATTCAAATTATTCTGTTGAGTTTTTCTCAACTAAATGAGTAAAAAAATAAGAATGAATATCGGAAAAAGGAATTTCTAATGCAACTATCGCACTTTCCATTTCATCCTGTCCCCAATCCACTACATTATTTAATTTATTGCTGACAGATACTTCTGATAATCCAATATTCCTTGAAAATTCAGCTTGCGTGCCAAATTTTTCTCTTATGCGCCCACGTAATTTTCTGTAATCGTAAGGCATTTTCTTTCACCTCCTACAGTTGAGTTTTTCTCAACTATTTGTATGATATCATTGTCTCATAAATATGTCAATGGTATTTTTAAGTTTTTCTCAATTTTCATAAATAATCATTGATATTTTCTCAACTCTGCTTTATAATTCTATTAAAGAAATCTTTAAGGAGGATTTGCTTTGAACAAGGTTGATATAAAAGAAAGAATAAAACAAGGTTTGGAAATTCGTGAAATTACTCAAACCCAGTTAGCAGCTAGAGCCAATATTGATAAGGGACAACTTAGTTCCTATATATCAGGGAAGTATAAGCCTCGCCAGAATAATATAGATGCTCTTGCCGCAGCATTAAATGTAAACGAAGCCTGGCTTATGGGTTTTGATGTTCCCATGGAAAGAGCTTCAAATAATATAGAAACAGATCAGTCAGTTTCCAAATCTGTAGAATGTAAGGAAATCCTTGAAATATGTGAGCAGTTATCTACACATAATCAAAGAAAGGTACTCACTTATTCAAAGAACCTCCTCTCCACCCAGCAGATGGAAGAAGATCTTCTTGCAGCTCATGCCAGAACGGATGTAGAACAGACTCCTGAGGGTGTTCAGCATGATCTGAATATTATGAATGATGATTCAAAATGGGAGGAATGATATGGCATTAGATATATTGGAATTGCGTAAACTATGTATACCTAAAAACATTCGTATTACGCTCCACGCAGCTAAAAGACTGGAACAGCGCGGGATATTCTTAAAAGATGTAATATCCTGTATTATGAATGGAGAAATCATCGAACAATATCCGGACGATTATCCTTATCCCAGTTGTTTAATTCTGGAGATGAGCATCGAAGATAAATATCTTCATGTAGTCATCGGAAATCACGAATCGGATTTGTTCCTTATAACAGCTTATTTCCCAAGTTTTGATAAATGGGAATCTGATTTCAAGACCAGAAAGGAGAACGCATAATGACTTGTTTTTACTGCAAAGGTAATATTGAATCTTCTACAACAACTTACATGACTGATTATCAGGGATGCTATATCATTATCAAGAACGTTCCTTGTGAAAAGTGTTCTCAATGTGGGGAAGAATACTTAAATGGTGAAACACTTGAACGAATCGAAGAAATTATTCAAAAAGTTAAAGGTATGCTGACTGAAATTGCAGTTGTTGACTACAAACAAACAGCTTAAAGAGAACCGTTTTATTTTAGTTGCTAAAGGGGTGATCCCAATTGAATTACGAACAATTACTGACTGCTGCCGATCAGGAAGGATTGCTTGTCAAAGAGCAGCCACTTACTGGGCATGACGGATTGATCTGCGGCAGTCGGATAGCAATCCGAAAGGATATAGAAACACAAGCAGAAAAATCTTGTGTGCTTGCCGAAGAAATCGGGCATTATCACACCAGCTCCGGAAACATTTTAGACCAGAGTAAGGTAGAAAGCCGAAAACAGGAATATCGAGCTCGACTTTATGGGTACAATCTAAAGATTGGACTTACCGGCCTGATCAGTGCTTATGAAGCAGGATGTGGGAATCTTTATGAGATGGCTGAATATCTGGATGCTACGGAGGAATATTTAAAAGAGGCTATGCAGTGTTACCATGCTAAATACGGTGTATACGCTGTTGTTGATAATTATGTCATTTATTTCGAACCATTTGCGGTGATACATATGATTTCATCAGCAGATTAAAGAACGGAGCTGTTATTACCAGATTCGCTATTGGAAAATATAAGGATTTTACTATTGAACAGATATCTCGAATAACGGGATATCATCAAAAATTAATTGAATTGAGGTTAGGAAAATAGTCTGCATTAAAATTGTCTATACCACAGAGGGAGGATTTCCATTATGGAATTCAAAGATGAATTAAAAAAATACACCGAGCGTCTTGAAAATATCAAGGATACTCTTCAAACCGAAGAGGCTACAAAAATGTCTCTGATTGTTCCTTTTTTTCAGCTTCTTGGATATGATGTGTTTAATCCTTTAGAATTTTGTCCTGAATACACAGCTGATATTGGAATTAAAAAAGGAGAAAAGGTTGATTATGCCATCCTGATGGGTAAAGATCCTGTCATTCTTATTGAAGCTAAATCTGTAAATAAGAAGTTAGACCGGCATAGTTCTCAGTTATTTCGCTATTTCGTGTCAACACCTGCTAAATTTGCCATTCTTACCAATGGTATAGAATATAAGTTCTATACAGATTTAGATGACACAAACAAAATGGATAAAGAGCCTTTCCTAGATATCAATCTTCTTAATATCAAAGATGCAGAAATTTCTCAGTTGAATAAATTTAAAAAACAAAATCTTAATATCTCTGAAATTATGGACTCTGCTTCATTATTGAAATACAATAGTTTATTTAAAAATTTTATCGAAAATCAGTTTAAAAATCCGACTGATGATTTTATCAAGCTTTTTCTTCAGCCAGTATATAAAGGTGCAAAAACGCAGTCTGTGATAGAAAAGTTTCGACCTATTGTAGAAAAAGCACTAACCGATTACATAAATGAATTGTTGACTGATAAAATCCAGGCAGCTCTTAACACTACTGTTACCAGTTCAAATGTATCAGCTCCCAATATACAAACAAACGAACATTGGGATATTCTTTCTGAAATCAAAGATGTCCTGAAGAATACCATTGACGTGAATAAAATCAGCCTTAAGCATACAGGATCCTATACTGCTGTTTTGTATGAGAAAAATGTAAGAAAATGGATTTGCCGTATTTCGTTATCCGGAACGCAAAAATTATTGATTCTTCCGGATATAAATAAAAATGAAATTCGTATGCCAATTTCAGATATATCTGATTTAAAAAATTTCTCAGAGCAAATAATAGAAGTTGTTCAGAGATATTTACATCCAGTTTTGCTCAAAGAGGTTTTGTACACACGTTGGGGAAACTATGAAATGCCTGAACCATATAAAATTTTACTTGAAAAAGGTCCTCGTAAAAACTTAAAGAAATTATAGTAAGTAACTGTCTCAATGGATTGGAGAAAGGAGTTTTCATTATGCCATTACCCAAAGAACGGATTTATACAATAGATGACATCTACGCTCTTCCGGATGGTGAACGTGCAGAGCTGATTGATGGACAGATCTATATGATGGCACCACCTAATACCAGGCATCAGGTAATCGTCGGTGAACTGTATGCTACTATCCGCAATTACATTAAAAGTAAAAGCGGATCCTGTAAACCATATGTTTCTCCATTTGCAGTGTTCCTGAATGAAGATAACAAGAACTATGTCGAACCAGACTTAACAGTTGTCTGCTCACCGGACAAAGTAGATGAAAAAGGTTGTCATGGTGCACCTGACTGGGTAATTGAGGTTGTTTCTCCTGCTACCCAGAGTAAAGATTACGGAATAAAATTATTTAAATACCGGATGACCGGAGTCAGAGAATATTGGATTATAAATCCCCTGAAAGGTATCGTAAATGTCTACGATTTTGAAAATGAATCGGGTACCGGATTGTATTCTTTCGACGATGAAATTCCAGTATGTATATATCCCGATTTATCAATTGTGATCTCTGAATTATTATAATAAAAACCGCCCCTGCTGGTAACAGGGACGGATCAAGAATCTCCGAAGAGATCCAGTACTTTGGCAAAGATATTGTATCATCTTCGGAGCAGTTACACAATCAGAACATTTGTGTGGCTGTTATTTTTATACCTAAAATTACATATTTTATAAAACCGAGGTGATATTTATGAGTAGTAAAGTAGCAGCTCTCTATATCCGTGTCTCGACAGAGGACCAAACAGAGTTATCTCCTGATGCACAGAAACGTCTTTTGCTGGATTATGCTCAGAAGAATGACATGATTGTTTCCGGGGACTTTATCTTTACTGAGAGTGTTTCCGGCCGGCACGCACAGAAGCGCCCGGAGTTTCAGAAGATGATCGCCCTGGTGAAGCAGCCCTCTCACCCCATTGATGTGATCCTGGTATGGAAATTCAGTCGTTTCGCCCGTAACCAGGAAGAGTCTATCGTATACAAAAGCATGCTCAAGAAGGATAATGTAGACGTGATCAGTGTATCTGAACCATTGATCGAGGGACCTTTTGGCAGCCTGATCGAGCGCATCATCGAATGGATGGATGAATACTATTCCATTCGATTGTCGGGTGAGGTCTTGCGTGGCATGAAAGAAAAAGCCCTGCAAAAAGGCTATCAGACGTCTCCCTGTCTTGGCTATACTGCAGTTGGACATGGAAAGCCTTATATCATTAATGAGGCTGAATATGCCATTGTCTCTTATATTATGGACCTGTATGATAATCAGAACTTAGATGAGACAGCTATTGCCAGGCGTTGCAATGATCTCGGGTACCGGACGAAACGTGGAAAACTCTTCGAGCGGCGTAGCGTTGACCGGATTCTTGGAAATCCCTTCTATTGCGGAACTGTTGTCTGGAATGGAGTGGAATTTGAAGGAAGCCATGAGGTACGCCTTTCCAGGGAGCGGTATGAAAAACGTCAGAAGCTGATCACTTCCCGGAAACGTCCGGTCAAGGCGCGAAACGTATCTGCCTGCAAGCACTGGCTATCTGGTCTTTTAAAGTGTTCTGTCTGCGGAGCTACACTTTCTTACACCGGTAATAATAAATGTCCTTATTTCCAGTGCTGGAAGTATGCAAAGGGATTTCATAAGACTTCTGTTGCCTTATCAGTCAAAAAGGCTGAAGAAGCTGTGATAAGTTATTTTGATCAGATCTTAGATGGAGCAGAATTTACATATGTATGTAAAAAGAAAAAGACTGATCATTCACTGCAGATCGAACAGTTACAAAAAGAAATCAATAAGCTCACCATGAGAGAAAGCAGAATCAAAGAGGCTTATGAGGCAGGCGTAGATACTCTGGAAGAATATAAGAATAATAAGGATCGTCTGGTATCAGATCGGTTAGAATTGACTGCTGCCCTTTCACAGCTATTGCAGGAAGAGCAGGCAGAGCAGCCTGACACAGAAGAAATCCTGAAAGAGATCCGTTCTGTTGCGGATGTCCTGAAGAATCCAGACGTAGGTTATGAAGAAAAAGGAAATCTGATCAGAAGTGTTGTGGAGCAGATTATATATGATAAGGAATCCGGAAAAATGTCTTTTGACATCATTATTTCCTGAATTGAAAATCCCGCAAGCCCGCATAAACACTAGGGTTGCGGGACTATTATAGGGTACTGCACTCTGGTGGCCCGGATGGTGAGATCAGTGCTTCTCTGCGTTATCTTTCCCAGCGTTTTACCATGCCGAACCGGACGACTTCTGCTTTGCTCAATGATATAGGAACAGAAGAACTCAGTCATCTGGAAATGGTATCCACTATTGTACATCAGCTTACCCGGGACCTTTCCATGGAGGAAATTGAGAAATCCGGATTTGGACCGTATTATATCGATCACACAGTGGGAGTCTGGCCACAGGCAGCAGGTGGCATACCATTTAATGCATGTGAATTTCAGAGTAAAGGTGATCCGATCACTGATCTGTTCGAGGATCTTGCTGCAGAGCAGAAAGCCCGTTCTACTTATGACAATATTCTCAGAGTAGTCCGAAATATACCTGAGATTGCGGATCCTATCAAATTCCTGCGTGCCAGAGAAGTTGTTCATTTCCAGAGATTTGGGGAAGCTCTTCAGTCCATTCAGGAAGAACTTGATGCCAAAAATTTCTATGCTTTTACCCCGGGATTTGATAATCCCTGCACTGCATCATGCAACAGCAATAAATAACGTACGCAGCCAAAACCTGCGACATACTGCGCGAATTTATGCGATTAGCATCGCGAAGCGTGTTACTGAGAACGGAATGAACAGTAATACGCTCCATCTTAAAAATCACAGAAATTTCATATTTGCTTTACAAATATATCTGGTGGTGCTATAGTATTCTTAGCTTAATAGCCACAAAAGTAATTGCCAAAAATATTGAGCAATTACAAACAAAAATATGATATAAAAGGGGCTGTCTCACATAGATATTATGTGACAGCCCCCTTATTGGAGGAATTATGCAGATAATTATTGTTGGGTGCGGTAAAGTTGGACGTACCCTGGCAGAACAGCTTCAGGAAGAAGAATCCGACATTACTCTTATAGACGTTTCTTCTAATGTGATCACTTCCCTTCAGGATGACATTGATGCCATGGGTATCGTGGGAAACGGTGCAAGTATCAACACGCTGGTGGAAGCAGGTATTGAGAATGCAGATATCCTGATTGCCGTAACCGGCTCTGATGAAATGAATCTCCTCTGCTGCCTGATCGCACAGAAAACCGGCCATTGCCAGACGATTGCCCGTGTCCGCAATCCTATCTATGCCAAAGAGATCAGCTTCATCAAGAAGCGTCTGGGTGTTACTATGATCATTAACCCGGAGCTTGCAGCTGCACAGGAAATTTCCCGTCTCTTACGCTTTCCTTCAGCTATCAAGATCGATACTTTCGCACGTGGTCGTGTGGAAATGCTGAAATTCAAAGTGCTTCCTGAATTTAATCTGGATGGCATGACAATCTCACGCATTACGGAAGCCCTGAAATGCGACGTCTTGTTCTGCGCAGTAGAAAGCCGGGATCATGTATCTATTCCCGGCGGTAATCAGGTGATCCACGACGGAGATATGGTTTCCATTCTTGCTTCCCCGGTGAATGCAGCAGCCTTTTTCAAAAAGATCGGCCTGAAAACCAATCAGGTAAAAAACGCCATTATTGTTGGCGGAGGAACCATTTCCTATTACCTTACAAAAGCCCTGCTTGATATGAACATCTCCGTTAAGATCATTGAACAGAATGAGTCCCGCTGTGAAACCTTAAGTGATCTGCTTCCAGAGGCAACTATCATTAACGGAGACGGAACCAATCGTTCTCTCCTTATGGAAGAGGGACTCTCACGCACAGAGGCTTTTGTATCACTCACAAACATGGATGAGGAAAATGTTTTCCTTTCACTCTTTGCCAAAACAGTTTCCAATGCCAAACTGGTTGCCAAGGTAAACCGCCTTGCCTTTGATGATGTCATTGATAACCTTGATATCGGAAGCGTCATTTATCCGAAATATATCACAGCCGACTATATCCTGCAGTATGTACGTGCCATGCAGAACAGCATCGGCAGCAATATTGAAACCCTTTATCATATCTTGGATAATCAGGCAGAAGCTCTGGAATTTGCCATCCGCGAAAATTCACTGGTAACAGGCATTCCATTATCTGAACTGAACCTGAAGAAAAACCTTCTCGTAGGTTACCTGAACCGAAATGGTCAGGTCAAGATTCCCCGAGGCCAGGATACCATTCAGGTCGGAGATACCGTTATCATAGTAACTTCTCAGAAGGGCCTTCGCGATATCACAGATATTCTGGAAAAATAAAGGAGCCGAATTATGAACTATTCCATTATTATCTATATCATCGGAATGATTCTGAAAATTGAAGCTGTATTTATGGCTCTGCCCGCAATTACGGCACTGATCTATCAGGAAACTTCCGGTGTAGCTTTTCTGATCACGATTGCTTTATGCCTGGTCATCGGGCTTCCTCTCACCAGGAAAAAGCCGACAAGAAAGGCTTTCTACACAAAAGAAGGTTTCGTGACTGTAGCATTAAGCTGGATCGTTCTGAGTATCATAGGAGCAATCCCCTTTGTGATCAGCCGAAGCATTCCAAATCCTGTAGATGCATTATTTGAAACAGTTTCGGGTTTTACTACAACAGGAGCCAGTATTCTCAGCGATGTGGAGGCACTTCCTCATTGTATGCTGATGTGGAGAAGCTTCACGCACTGGATCGGCGGAATGGGTGTTCTGGTTTTCATCCTCTCCCTTCTGCCACTTACCGGCGGTTATCATATGAATCTTATGAAAGCGGAGAGTCCCGGACCATCTGTAAGCAAGCTTGCGCCAAAAGTACAGTCAACTGCCAAAATTCTGTATTCTATTTATTTCGTAATGACAGTGATCCAGATCCTGCTTCTTCTGGTCGGTGGTATGCCGCTGTTTGACTCCATATGTACAGCTTTCGGTACTGCAGGTACCGGAGGATTTGGTATTAAAAATGACAGCATGGCCAGTTACAGTACATATCTGCAGGTAGTCATTACTGTATTTATGATTTTATTTGGCGTTAACTTTAATGCTTACTTTTTCATTATCACAAAAAAATTTGCTCAGGCTTTTAAGATGGAAGAAGTGCGGTATTATTTCGGAATCATCGGTATTGCAATTCTTATCATCGCCTGCAATATTTACCATATTTTCGGAAGTGCAGCCAACGCTTTTCAGCAGGCTGCTTTCCAGGTTGGTTCCATTATCACAACAACCGGATATGCAACAACAGATTTTAATACTTGGCCGGAAATTTCGCGGACAATCCTGGTACTGCTGATGTTTATCGGTGCATGTGCCGGAAGTACAGGCGGCGGCATTAAAGTATCCAGAATCCTGATTCTCTGCAAAACAGTCCGCAAGGAGCTTCATATTTTTCTGCATCCAAATGCGGTAAAGAAAATAAAAATGGACGGCAAAGCCATCCCACATGAAGTTGTTCGTTCCACAAATATTTTCTTCATTGTATATATGCTGATTTTTGCATCCTCCATATTCCTGATTGCCTTTGACGATTTCAATCTGATCACGAATTTTACGGCGGTTGCGGCAACCTTTAATAATATCGGACCAGGTCTTGAGCTGGTAGGACCTACCGGAAACTTCGGTATGTTCTCCTGGTTTTCAAAGCTTATCCTTACTTTTGATATGCTGGCAGGACGTCTTGAGATTTTCCCGTTACTGATATTGTTTGTAAGGGATACATGGAAAAAATTCTAAAAATATTTTGGTAAAACAAATTTTATTTTTTTACATCGTATTCATATTTTATTCATATTTATTGGATATAATGAATTTTAGAAAGATGATGAATCTTTCTTATAAATATTTTTCTTTTTCATACGCGCCGGTACGAAAGTACCGGCCTCCTTCCATTTATGGGAGTTTTTTATTTTATGGCATTTTTCTCACACCTTCATAATCAAACGCAGGAATAAAACTCTCTCTGGCAGTTTCACCATCTTGAAAAAATCCATTTTCAATCCCAAGCTCAAATGCATAGTCCAGAACTTTTTCATATTCTCTTCTGGTTACACAACGATTCAGTTCTGTATATTCTTTCTGCTCAAAAACCGGTGTATACTGATTCATGATACTGATATAAATCTGCTTTCCAAAAGTCTTATGTAAAAGTTTCAGAACCTTTTTTGAATTTCTTGTATGCCCCGGCAATATAAGATGTCTCACAATAGTCCCACGTTTCATATATCCCTCTGCATCAAACTGTGGCATTCCTGTCTGGCGTACCATCTCATTAACTGCTTCCATAGCTCTTTCAGGATAATCATTCGCATGTGAAAATTTCACCGCCAATTCGCTCTCCGCATATTTGTAATCCGGAAGATAAATGTCCACATATCCGTCCAGAAGTTTCAATGTCTCTGTGTTCTCATATCCACCACAGTTATAGACAACCGGAATATTAAGCCCATGCTTCTTTGCACAGTCCAAAGCTGCGATGATCTGTGGAATATAATGTGTTCCGGTTACCAGATTGATATTTGCAGCATCCTTTTCCTGCAGTTCCAGGAATATTTCTGCCAGTCTTTCCTCAGTGATCTCAAGGCCACTGTCACCAATGGCAATTTCCCGGTTCTGGCAGAAACAGCATCTCAGATTGCATCCTGTAAAAAAGACTGCCCCGGAACCTCTGGTTCCCGAAATACATGGTTCTTCCCACATATGCAAAGCTGCCCTTGCAATCTTAACCTTCTGATCCATTCCACAGTATCCGGTTTTTCCGGCTGTTCTGTCTACATGGCAATTTCTCGGACATAAACTGCAATCTGCCAGTATGCAGCTTTCTGTATCATGCCTCAGAGTTTTATCTTTGTTTTCTTCTGTCTGTATTTTATTTACCTTCACTTTTCTCTTCTGTCCTTTTTTCTTTCCCCGACTTGATATCTGTGAATCACCCACTGCAAACATTTCCCACAGTTTGCTTATATCATAACCGTTCAGTGCTTTCACAGTTACAGGCGGATTGCTGAATAGTTACTATCCTTTATATCATTATACTACATTCCCCAATTACGTCTATTCATATTTCACAATTTCCTTTTTCAGTCTCTTCATGATTCTTTTTTCCAGCCTGGAAATATATGATTGAGAAATTCCCAGAAGGTCTGCAACCTCTTTCTGTGTTTTCTCTGCAGCATTCTCCTTTCCCAGACCAAATCTAAGGCGGATGATCGTCTGCTCACGCGGTGAAAGCTTTCTAATTGCCTTTGATAACAACGAAATCTCCACTTCATCTTCCAGACGTCTTGAAATCACATCCTCATCAGTTCCCAGAATATCAGAAAGCAGGAGTTCATTTCCATCCCAGTCTACGTTCAGCGGTTCGTCTATGGACACTTCCATCTTTGTCTTACTGTTGCGGCGAAGATACATCAGGATCTCATTCTCTATACATCTGGATGCATAAGTGGCAAGCTTGATGTTTTTTACAGGATTAAAGGTATTGATCGCCTTGATCAGCCCAATCGTTCCGATTGAGATCAGATCCTCCACCCCGACTCCTGTGTTATCAAACTTCTTTGCAATATACACCACAAGCCTTAAATTATGTTCGATCAGAACAGACTTCGCTTCTTCTTCCTGCCCTGTTCCAAGCTTCTGCAGTATAAACGCCTCACGCTTCGGCTCCAGCGGTGCAGGCAGCACATCATTTCCACCAATATAAAAAACTTCTCCTGAACGGTTCATCACCATTCTTGACACTACCTGTAATGGATAACAGCTCATAGTCACAACCCCTCCCGTTAAAGTAATCTGGAATTCAAAAGTACCTCGTATTCCTTACCAAAAGCGGATGTTTCAAATGAAAATGCAAATACCGGATTGTCTATGCAGACAACCTCTGCGGGAGTCTGAATGCAGAGTCTCTCAAAAGTAACAGCCAGCATCATTCCCTGTTCTTTTCCTATACTGTGAAAAAAGGTAAAATGTGGATGAAGCCCGGCAGTTCCCGGTTTCCCAGACTCCCCGGGATTTTCTTTCAAGTGTTTTAAACAGCTTACGGTTTCTTCTGAACATATTTCAGATAAAACTTTTTCTGTCCCTACAGATACAGGTTTTCCGTTTACAGAATCCATAAGCAGATTTCCGGAATCATAAAATCCTTGAAAAGGATATCCACATCCTTTATAGTATATGGTTATCGGATAGATATTCTTTGTCCGTATTCTCATGGAATCCATCAGATATGACAACGCTGTAATGCCGGACCACGTTGCTGCTGCAAGGATCAGAAACATTTTGACTGTCAACTTATCACTGACGATCACTTCCCAGAACCCTCCACACAGAAATGCGGCAAAATACAGTGTAAGTATTGCTTTAAGCAGCAGACTTCCCCTTTTCAGATTACATCCGATCACAAGCATTCCTGCAGCACAGCCACCATGCAGCAGGACAAGTGCCGGAAGAAAAATCCCAGACTTCAGAAAAGATCGCAGATAAATGATCCAGCAGGAAAACACCGCACCTGCAGCAGCTCCCAGAAGAGCTCTTTTTCTGCTTCTTCCACATCGGAATAATATTCCTGTAAATCTGATCAATATGTAATCTATCAGGAGATTTGTGAAAAAAACTACATCTATGTATATTTCGTAATGCATTTCCTTCCCTCCGTCTGATACTGCCTCTGACTTCTCCTTCACTTCGGTAAGTGAGATTCATTATACGTGATAAAGTATGCGGATTTTGTCAAAACGGAGGAATTATGTCTTATTATTTGTCGCACTAAATCGACAGTTTTTATCATATAAACCAAAATGAACATGTATTGACATATAATTGAAGTTAGAATAAAATGATAGATAATTTCTATGTTTTAGAAGGGCATCTTCTATACTGTCACAATTCAGACAGTATTTTATGTCTCTGCTACAAAACAGACTGGAGGATTTTAACATGAATAATATTACCGGACACACAGGTCTTACCGCGCTTTTAGGAAGCCCGGTAGCACACAGCATTTCCCCTTTGATGCATAATGAATCATTTCGCCTTCTCGGGCTTGACTATGTATATTTATGTTTTGATGTAAATGAAGAAACTCTTCCTGCAGCAGTTGCAGGATTAAAGACTTGCGGCATTCGCGGTTTCAACCTTACCATGCCGAATAAGAATAAAATTGTAGAATTATTGGATGAGCTTTCCCCTGAAGCCCAACTGATCGGTGCTGTCAATACTGTACTGAACGATAACGGAAAGTTAATCGGATACAATACAGACGGGTACGGTTTTATGCAATCTGTACGTGATGCGGGACATGATATTACCGGTAAAAATATAACTGTCATGGGAGTAGGAGGAGCTTCGATGGCCATCTGTGCACAGTCTGCCCTGGACGGTGCGGCTTCCGTACATATTTTTGCCCGCCGCACCAGCAGATACTGGAATCGCACACAGAAATTCGCTGAGAATCTCTCTGCTAAAACAGGTTGTCAGGTCTGCCTCTTCGACAATGATGATCATACTGCATTGCGAGATTCCATTGCACAGAGTTATCTGCTGATCAATGCAACCTCTGTAGGCATGGTTCCGGATATCGACGATACCATCATCAAAGATACATCTCTGTTCCGTCCTGAGCTTGTAGTGGCAGATGTTGTCTATGAACCACAGGAAACCCGACTGCTCAGAGAGGCTAAAGCAGCCGGATGCCAGACCTTTAATGGCATGTATATGCTTCTTCATCAGGGGGCTAAAGCTTTCCAGATCTGGACCGGACAGGAAATGCCGGTTTCTGTTATTAAGGAAAAATATTTCTCTGTCAAATAGTGATTCGCATAACAGTCACATATTTCCCATCAGCTTATCTTTGATGATTGCCAGGATTTCTCTTGGAATATATATCAGAAGTCTCCATGAACGGTATCTGGAAGGAATGGGATAAATTTCTCTGCATCCACATTTCTTTCCTATGGCCGTTCCCCGGAAAACATGAAAATTATTGGTGACAATGCCAACCGAATGATTCAGTCCGATCATTCCCAGACTGAACTTCAGATTCTCTGTTGTGCTGGTAGATTTCTCTTCCAGGATCAGTCGTTCTCTGTCAATTCCATGTTCCACAAGATAATTGCACATTGCCTGAGCTTCTGTGATAGATTCTCCGTCCCCTTTTCCTCCGGACAGAACAGCCTTAGTCTCAGGATTTTCTTCCATATACTGTAAAGCCCTCCTGGTACGTTCCAGAAGGGCTTTTGTAAGCCGGGTACCTTCTACATGGGCACCAAGCACGATAATATATTCCAGATTTGGATGCTTACGCATTCTTACCGCAGCAATATTTATATTTCTTGCCGCTTCCGCAAGGACAAGGATCATTACGTCCGATTTTCTTTGCTTTGACAACTGTTCCTGATTTCTTCTGCTCGAGATAAAGTTCTTTTCTCTTCTCCGGTGTGAAGATCGCATCCCACTGTGGCAGTTCATACAGCCAGTCAGCTCTTGCATCTACCATATTCTTATAAAGAAGTTCTTTATCAAAGCACAGAGAAACCTTTGTGTTCTCATCCATTGTCTCAATCGGGTTCGGAATCTTCAGACTGTCATTGATTCCATCAAGAAAACCAACCATTGTCAGAACTTCCTGTCCGTATTTCTCAGCCAGTTCCTTAACTGTACCGGTTACTACCTCATCCGGGTTGCTAAGAAGCTGCTCATAAATTCCTTTTTCAATATTAAAATAATTTGCCCAAAATCTCTGAAGTTTATTACGGTCTGCCTGCTGGTCATAGGCGATGGCACGCCACTGCTCTAAGATTGTTTTATCGCTCATTTCCTTTAATCCTCTTTTCCAATATTTCATAGGTATTATGCCTGTGCGGAAACATATGGAAAATATTCCTTCCACAAGCTTTATTATTATATCATCTTTCAGTTAAAAATACAAATGATATTCTTTGTATTTTTAGTGAATTTTAAGTTACTGTTCACACACCACTATCCCGAGACATACAAGCCAAAATTCCATTGCCGCAGGCAATCTAGTACATCGTTTTCGAAATAACTATACCACTCACTTGTCTGCGAATCCGATTGCACAGGTCTAAAAGCCTCAGCGTAGCCCGCTACGCCTGCGTTTTTATACCAGCACACTCGAATCCGCATCCTACGCGATTGGTATAGTTATTTACGAAACGCTGTACTAGAATGAATTTTGGCTATGTTACTGAGAACGGAGTGAACAGTAACAATTTTAATTGACGCCCAGTTTCTCCAGTTCTGCTGCTGCCTGTTTAAAAGATTTAAACTGAATTGCATGGATTCCCTGTTTTCTGGCTGCCTCACAGTTCTCTGCTCTGTCATCCAGAAATACGGATTTCTCCGGGTCAAGATGGTAGCGTCCGAGCAGGGTTTTGTAAATTTCCGGTTCCGGTTTGATCTGCTTCACCTGACAGGAGAACACTGCTCCGTCTACATATTTAAGAAACGTAAGTTTATCCTCCGTTCTCTCCAGTGTGTCAGTTGCATAATTGGAAAGAATATAAACATGATATCCTTTATCTTTCAGATATCTCACCCAGGTTTCCGCATAATCTGTTTTCTCAATTGTCTCGTCAGAACGGCGCATTACCTCCCGGATATCCTTTTCGTACTCCGGTGCAGCTTTTACCATCTGATCTACATAATATTGCTCAGTCTCGCTGCTTCTGTCTCTCTCATTCCAGGTATTGCTCTGAAATACCACTTCCGCAATTTTATCACGCTCTTCCTTCGGAAAACCAAAACTGTCCAGATAGGTCTCCCAGTCATATTTTACAAGAACCTGTCCAACGTCAAAAATAATATTCTCCATATCCGAATCCACCACCTTTTTATTCCTGTTCAGTAATTTATAAACCATCCATATTGCATAAGCCATGATGGGAACCATGATCGCCACTGCAAGCGAGGCTTTAAAATAGACCTGCGAATCTTCTCCATTCCCGAATGCAAAAATCATCGGCATACAACATGCAAGAAGCAGGATTATGATTGCGATCCATGCCCCGATTTTTTTTATCTTATTATTATCTTTTTTCATAAGCCTCCAGTTATATAAAAGACACGCCGGAGAAATTCCCCGGCGTATAGTCTTATTTACCGTCTGCCGATCAGACAGGTAAATTTATCCTTATTATTTATTTCTGTAGATGATATCGTCACGTCCCGGGCCATTGGAGATCATAGTAATCGGGAATCCGATATGTTTCTCAACGAACTCAACATACTTTCTGCAGTTCTCCGGCAGATCTTCATATTTTTTGATTCCGCGGATGTCGCATTTCCATCCCGGCAGAGTCTCCAGAACCGGTTTTGCTTTCTCAAGCAGTGTAGTTGTCGGAAATTCTGTTGTTACTTTTCCATCAATCTCATATCCTGTGCAGACCGGAATTTCATCCAGATATCCAAGAACATCAAGAACTGTGAAAGCAACATCTGTAGCTCCCTGAAGACGACATCCGTATTTGGAAGCAACACAGTCAAACCATCCCATACGTCTTGGACGGCCTGTAGTAGCACCAAATTCACCGCCGTCACCGCCACGTCTTCTCAGTTCATCTGCTTCATCGCCAAAGATTTCAGAAACAAATGCACCTGCTCCTACTGCACTGGAGTATGCCTTGCATACAGTAACAATCTGTTTGATCTCATATGGTGGAAGACCTGCTCCTACTGCACCATATCCTGCCAGGGTAGAGGAAGATGTAACCATCGGATAAATTCCATGATCCGGGTCTTTCAGAGAACCAAGCTGTCCCTCAAGAAGAACTTCTTTACCTTCTTTTAATGCGTTCCACAGATACAGGGATACGTCACATACATATGGTTCAACCATTTTCTTATATTCCATAAGTTCAGCAAATAATTCATCCACATTAAGAAGCGGTTTGTGATATAAATGTTCAAGAAGAACATTCTTTGTCGCACATACACTTGCAAGTTTTTCTTTCAGATGTTCTTCATCAAAAAGTTCACTTACCTGGAAACCAATCTTTGCATATTTGTCTGAGTAGAACGGAGCAATACCTGACTTGGTAGATCCGAAAGATTTGCCGCCCAGACGTTCTTCCTCATACTGGTCAAAAAGAATATGGTATGGCATAACCATCTGTGCTCTCTCGGAGATAAGGATCTTCGGAGCCGGAACACCTCTGCTTACCACTTCATTGTACTCTTTGAAAAATACCGGGATATTCAGTGCAACACCGTTGCCGATCACACTTGTAGTATGATCATAAAACACACCTGACGGCAGAGTATGAAGGGCAAATTTACCATAGTTATTTACGATTGTATGACCTGCATTTGCACCACCCTGAAATCTTACGATAATATCAGCCTTCTCAGCGAGCATATCGGTAATCTTACCTTTACCTTCATCTCCCCAGTTAGCACCAACAACTGCTTTTACCATTATATAATTCCTCCTGTATTTACTGATTACTGTTTACCCGACCTTGCAGAATGACCTGCCGTATATCATCAGGAAACAGCAACGCTTATTATCTTTATATCAGATTCTGTAATATTCCAAACCGTTATGTTAAGTATTTACTGATCAGACATTGATCTCAGCTTTCACTCCCAGAAGTTCCTTATGGGAATCGAGGATCGGCTGAACTACTGTATTTACAAATCTCTCTGTCTGCTCTTTGGCACGTCCGATATATTTCTTCGGATCCATGGATCTCTGCAGATCTTCCAGAGAAAGGTTGAATGCAGGATCTGCTGCGATCAGTTCCAGCAGATTATTATCTTTGCCTTCTACCTTGACAGTCTTTCCGGCTTCCATGGAAAGCTCACGGATACGCTCATGAAGTTCCTGACGGTCACCGCCTGCTTTTACAGCATCCATCATGATATTCTCTGTAGCCATGAACGGAAGCTCTGCCATCATATGTTTCTCGATAACCTTCGGATAAACAACCAATCCATCTACAACATTAAGACAGAGGTCAAGGATTCCGTCAATAGCAAGGAAACCTTCCGGAATACTCAGACGCTTATTTGCAGAGTCATCCAGAGTTCTCTCAAACCACTGAGTTGCAGATGTGATCGCCGGGTTAAGGGCATCTACCATTACATATCTGGAAAGGGAAGCAATACGCTCACTTCTCATAGGATTTCTCTTATACGCCATTGCGGAGGAGCCGATCTGAGATTTCTCAAATGGTTCTTCTACTTCCTTCAGATGCTGAAGAAGGCGGATATCATTGGACATCTTGTGTGCACTTGCTGCAATTCCTGCAAGAATATTGGCAACACGTGTATCTACCTTACGGGAATAGGTCTGTCCGGATACCGGATAGCATTCCTTAAATCCCATCTTCTCTGCGATCATCGGATCAATCTTGTCGATAGTCTCCTGATCTCCGTCAAACAGTTCCAGAAAGCTTGCCTGTGTTCCAGTTGTACCTTTGGATCCCAGAAGCTTCATTGTTCCCAGAACATACTCCAGATCCTCCAGATCAAGCAGGAATTCCTGTGTCCAGAGTGTTGCACGCTTACCTACTGTAGTAGGCTGTGCAGGCTGAAAATGTGTAAATGCCAGAGTAGGCTGATCTTTATATTTATCAGCGAAAGCAGAAAGCTCGGCAATAACATTGACCAGTTTCTTCTTCACAAGCTTTAATGCTTCTGTCATTACAATAATGTCTGTATTATCACCTACATAACAGGAGGTTGCTCCCAGATGGATGATTCCTTTTGCTTTCGGGCACTGTACGCCATACGCATATACGTGAGACATAACATCATGACGCACCTGACGTTCACGTTCCTTTGCAACGTCATAATTGATATCCTCTGCATGTGCCTTCAGTTCATCAATCTGCTCCTGTGTAATGTTAAGGCCAAGCTCTTTCTCTGTCTCAGCAAGTGCGATCCAGAGTCTTCTCCATGTGCGGAATTTCATATCCGGGGAAAAAATATACTGCATTTCTTTGCTGGCATAACGTTCTGATAAAGGACTTACATATCTGTCTGTACTCATCTTCACTCTCCTGTTTTTTATAGGATATTATTTTTAATCCTTTTATTTCACTTCTGTACGTACGTTTTTCTCAACCACGTACGTTGAAATTATATAACATCATTCCTCTAAAAGCAACCACAAAAACCTTATCCCTGATGGAATTTACCAAGAAATTCTTTCATTCTCGCATGTTCTGATTCAAATACCTCTTTTGGACTCCCCTCAACTGCGATCAGTCCCTTATCCATAAAAATAATATGATCAGAGATATCTCTTGCAAATGTCATCTCATGAGTGACGATCACCATAGTGATGTGCTCTGCTGCCAGATCTTTGATTACCTTAAGAATTTCACTCGTAAGCTCCGGATCAAGGGCAGAAGTAGGCTCATCAAAAAACAGGATCTTCGGATTCATACATAATGCCCTGGCAATAGAGACACGCTGCTGCTGGCCGCCGGAAAGCTGAAACGGATATGCATTTTCTCTGTCTGCAAGTCCCATCTGCTTTAACAGAGTTCTTGCCTGTGCATAAACCTCTTCTTTCTTTCTCTTCTGCACTCTGATCGGAGCATCTGTGATATTTTTCAGTACGGAAAAATGGGGGAAAAGATTAAAGTTCTGAAATACCAGTCCCACATCCCCCTGCTTGATGATCTCACCGCTGTCCGGTGTCTCAAGACCGGTGGCACAGCGGAGAAGTGTGGATTTACCGGAACCGGAAGGTCCGATAATACTAAGAACCTCACCCTCCTCTACCTGAAGTGAAATGTCTTTTAATACTTCAAGGCTGCCGAAGCTCTTCTTTATGTTTTTCATTTCAAATAATACCATAGCAAATATTCCTCTTAAATTAAATGATGTCAGAGTCAAAAAATATTTTATAACCCCAGCCGCCTGTCAGCGATAATAATTCAGTTTTTTCTCAATCTTATCCATTACAATCGCAACAAGAAGATTGAACACAAAATAGAAAACAGCAGCGATCACAAAAGGCATCATAGTCGTCTGTGCACTTGCAATCTGTTTTGCAATTGTAAACATCTCCGAAACAGCAACAACAAATGCCAGTGACGTATCCTTTACCAGTGTGATAACCTCATTTGTCACAGATGGAAGGATTCTCTTGATCACCTGCGGCAGGATGATTCTGAAAAATGTCTGGGCTTTGCTGTATCCCAGGATCTTTGCAGCCTCATACTGTCCCGCTGAAATAGATTCGATTCCTCCTCTGTAAATCTCCGCAAAATATGCAGCATAGTTAATACTGAATGCAATAAACACAGCGATCAGGCTGTATCCCATGGAAATACGGATTCCAAAAATAAAGTATGGTCCGAAATACACAACCATCAATTGCAGCATTAACGGGGTTCCGCGCATAACTGATATGTAGGCAGACACAATTCCACGTATCGCCGGATTCTTGGACATTCTGCCAAAGCAGATCAGAAGTCCCAGCGGAAGTGAAAAAAGTAATGTCACTACAAAAATCTCTACAGAAACTACCATACCACTGGCAAGCTGCTGCAGCATTACACTTAAAGACATAAGCTTTCCTCCTGAAAAATTTCTCCTGTACAGTAAGAAAAGAGGGTGCACAAAATGTACCCTCCATTCCTTTATAATGCGGACAGCCTGCACAGATCTGTCCTCTTGTATCATAACTGTTTTTGTTCCGGCTGACTATTCAGCATCTTTCGCTGTATCAGCTGTATCTTCTTTTGCTGTGTCTGCATCGGAAGCATCATCCTCTGCTGCATCATCTTTTTTATCATCAGATTTCTTATCATCTCCAATGCAGAGCATATCTGCTACTTCATACTTCTCAGCAAGTTTATCAACTTCACCTGCATCATAAAGTTTCAGAACTTCTTCCCATACAGTATCTTTCAGCTCATCGTTACCCTTCTTAAAGCCGATTCCATACTCTTCGCTCTGGATTGGCTCGTCAAGGATCACATATTTGCCTTCTTCTCTCTGGGAAAGCTGATATTTGGCAACACCGATATCTACTGCGATGGCATCTGCAGCGCCGGAATCCAGATTCATGAATGCTGTATTGTAATCAGGATTCTCTGTCAGTGATGCAAAGCTTGCTGTAAGATCCTTATTATCATCGCTGTTTAATGCATCCAGTGCTGCGGAAGCGGCCTGAACTACTACATTCTTGCCTGCCAGGTCATCCAACTTCTCAATCCCTGAATCGGCTGCAACAACCATCACCTGCTCATTGTTCAGATATGGATCTGACCATGTATAGTCATCCTCACGTCCGTTAATGGTAAATCCGTTCCAGATACAGTCAATAGAACCGGAATTCAGTTCCATATCCTTGGAATCCCAGTTGATCGGTTTCTTTACAAGTTCCCATCCGAGATTGTCGCATACTTCCTGTGCAAGGTCAAGGTCAAAACCAACATACTCTCCATTATCGTCTTTATATCCGAAAGGAGGATACTGTGCATCAAATCCTACAGTTAATGTCTTACTGTCAGCATCTGCATATACAGAAACAACACCCGTCATCATAGAAGCTGCCATAACTCCTGCCATGAGTACTGCTAAAGATCTCTTTTTCATGATAAATATCTCCTCTTTATCTGTTTTGTTATTTATCACACAGCCACTCTACCATGTGAAAGTATGTGTTAATCCTATCACACACCTCCGCCTCTGTCAAGAGTAAGTTATGAACCTGTACTTCTGTGATAATCTTTCATAAGTCTCTCCAGAAGGGCATCCAGATTTTTTTCATCTGTTTTCTCTTCCGGTACAGACTCGAAAGCTTTCAGAGACTGCCTGATTTCTTCTTTTATATCTTTCTTCAGTTCTTCATCTACTTTAAGTTCTTCCATAACCTTATCATAATCTGTCTTATCATGAACACTGCTGTATGCTATGATATAAGCTTTTAAGGCATCTTTTGAATGTGCTTCTCTGTATGCTTCCAGAAAACATTCCTGTGCTTTTTCCATCTGAAAAAGATAACTGTATGCACAGCCAAGATTATAGCGCACTGAAGCTGCGAATCCTTTTCTCTGCTCAGACAGATCCTCTCTTTCCAGGAGTTTCTGGTATACCCGGATGGCGTTCACATACATTCCGTTTTCTGTCAGTGCATCTCCCTTTCTCTTCTGACGGACTGCCGCTTTTTCTTTTCCATAAGTCACAATCCTGCTGTTAAAGCCTTTCATCTCCTCATAGGTAAGGTAATTGATCTCCTTGAAAACAGGATAGATCATCTCTTCCACACTTACATTTCTCTCCAGATTCTGTTTCAGCTTTGCAGCCAGATGCACAAGTTCAAGCTCATCTCTGAGCCAGTTGCATAATTCTTCATTAAAAACAGTATGATCAGCAAGGTAAAGATTGTGGTACAGATAATAACAGAGTTCTTCTATAGAATAAATATTCATACTGATATTCTCTATAAAATAAGGACGCTGTGCTTTTTTTGTCTGACATAAAATATATCCGCTCATTGCTCCATCTCCTTTACCATTCTACTGTCTCTGTCCAGGTTTTCCCACTGGAAGGGAACATTTCTCCGAATCCCAGATCTGTAACCGTCACTTTACATTCTGCAGATGAGACATACTGTAATTCCAGTCGTAATCTGGTAGTCTTGTCCGGACGCAACGGAATACCGGGCAGCATCATTCCTACCCTTCTTTTCTCCGGTCTGTGATACGTGCTTACAATAAACACCAGCTCCTCTGTATCATCAAGAATAAATTCACAGGATGCCTTACTGTCATACCAGTTATTTCCTGCCTCGATCAGCGGATAATAGGTAGGAGAACCCATCACTCTCATTTCCATCCCCACATCAGCCATAACCAGAGAATCGCTTAAAAAGCGATATCCCTTTAATGCCTTGTTCTCTGTTTTCTCTTTTCCTGCAGCGCAGGCACCCTTTGCAAAAAGATTGTTTCCATAGAAAACCTTTCTTTTCTGATAACAGAGTAACCTTACAGACTGCTCTGCCCAGTCCTGTGAAAATCCATCTCCTGTGATCTGAATGCTGGAAAACAGATCTCTGCCAAGTGTTTTCTGGACAAACTTACCGAATTCTGAATCTCTCTCCTGTCCCTCAGCAGGAAGTTCTGTCTCCACAGCTTCTTCCAGTTTTACAGTGACAGGCTTTGTTGCACCGTTCATTGTCATCTTGCGAAAAGACACGTTCTCCGGTGTAAAGGCATACCATCCCACACTGCGGTTCCAGGTTTCTCTTTTCTGTGAGAGCACATAATAATAGAAGCTTTCCCCATAATCCAGCAGCATATATTTCTCATGTGGAAATCCAATTATCTCAAATGCTTTCTGGAAATTCTCAACCTGAATTTCCGTCAGCCCGGGCAGTGTCACCGCCACACATTTAGTATTTTTGACCAGTTCTGCCACTCCCAGAAATTTAAGCATTCCCTGCAGAAACTGAGCCAGGATCTCCCATGGTGCAAGTTCCTGTCCTTCCACCAGCACAGAATCACTTTTTTCACAGATTCCATAGACATCATCGATCATGACTCCGCCCTTTTCCCGGACAAAGTAATCTGCTTCCAGTCCTACGCAATAGTCTTTCTGCTCCGGTCTCCAGCACAGAATACAGGGAGCCTCATACTGATTTCCACCCGCTTTCATAGAAAGAGAACGTGCCTCGTCTCCTTTTCTGTCATAATAGCATATCTGAGAATACTCTTTGCCAAAATCAATTCCCACGATCAAATCACGAATTTCGTTCATTTGTTCCTCCCGGTTTCAGGACAATCTGTTCCTGCTCTTCTTTCTCGATCACAAACATCTTCTTCACATACTGTTCCTGGCGAAGATACTTCTTCACCTGTGAAAACACTTCTTTCTTTTTATCCAGTCTGCGTGCAGAGAGCATCTGATTGATCATATGATATTTGCTTACAGGTGTACCCTCAATCTTACTCATTGTAAGTACCCTCTCCTGTGTCCGATTTACCCGCTCTCCTGTTACTGATTCAAAATAATACCGCAATGTCTCCCCGTAGAACAATGTAAATGATTTTGCAAAAATACCTTCATATAAATCACGCAAAGGCTCTGTCTGATATTTCACCTGATTTCCGAGGCCTGCATCCAGTGCATAATAGAGTGTCACCTTTGCAGACGGATCTGCATGGTATTCCACAAAGGTTTTATCATCCAGCTGATAGGGACTTAAGACAGATACCGGAAGTTTCCCGAAGAACGCAAAGTACATTCCCTGTTTCACACATTTCTGAAGAATCTCCTCTGCATTGCAAAGCTGTTTTTTCTCCAGTTTTTTTTCTTTGGAATACGCTTCCAGAAGAGCAAGACTGCATACAAAATCAACCGGCCATTTCTCATCATAAGCCCGCTCCAGCAGACTTCTTACAAAAACACTCATCGGATATTCTTTTACAAATGCACCATATGCAGTCTGCGTAAGATATGCTCCTGTAATACGTTCCTTTCCGCTGTGATGAACATAATCCTCCAGGATCTTCTCTCCCTCTTTCCTGTAATCAGAAGTAAACATCAGAAGGCCAAGAAGCTTCTCTTCCAGTTCATAAGTATCCATCTCAAAGCCCTGCGCACTTTTCCATACAGATATCAGTTCATCTACAGGACCAAATCTGTATTCCATAAGATACTTCAGGATCACTTCATCATATTTTCCGCGTCTGTATACATCCGATGCAAGGGCAAGCAATTCGTCATCCTCCTCCATCTCACATCTTGTCAGCATTCTGCTGGTCAGCTTCAGCTGGCTCTCTATGCGGATTCCTTCATATCCGAATTGGGAAACAATGGACATTGCCTGCTGATACATTCCTCTGGAGATCAGTACTTCCAGAAGAGCTGTTCTGTCTACAGCCGCATATTTCTTATAATCCATCTGTCTCAGATAATTATCTGCTTCTTCTGCTCTGGTGTGTTCGGAATAATAAGAAAGCAGCTTCTCTCTGATACATTTCTGATATTCATCTGAAAATTCCTCTGACTCCGGGATCCTCTGGAATGCCTGAAGATTCTCCGGTTTCAGTTCTGTATGCTCACTGCAGTGAAGTACCAGTCCCGGCTCTTCAATATGAAAACCAAGAACCTTATCTGTCAGTTCACGCTCATCGAATAATTTCTTGATATTATAATCTACTGTTGATACATATCTTCTCTGCTTCCCATCCTGAAACAGGATCACCGCATCATCTGTATAAATTCTTGGATAAGCTACGCCCTGGATACATGGGTAAATTTCTTCTTCCCTGAGCTGTTCATGGCGCACGATCACATAGCGTATCTTCTTATCATCACAGTACAGTCTGTGTGTAAACAGCTTCTGCGCGAGCAGTTTTGCCTGTCCTTCTGTTTTGGGATTGCTTAAAAATTCCTGATAAAGGACCGCATAATTCTCATTCATCCGTCCTTCTTTCGCCTTGCGCATGGCAAAAATCTTCATATGATCCCTGTAATCCGCATATGTCTGTGGCTGACGGCCTCTGTTTCCCACAATACTTGCATAAATAAATGCCTTTTTATCATCTGCAAGAGAAGTATTATTATAGGTAAAATACATCAGAAGGGGCTTTGGAAGTTCTCTCTGATAAGATGTATCCATTGTTTCCACATAATATTCATATATCCTTGTCAGACGGATTCCTTTCTCCACTGCCAGGGAAAACCATCTGAAATATTCCGGTTTTCTCGGATTTCCAAGCATGATATATCTGCAGATTGCTTCCAGCGTATCATCGGATTCAAAAGCATCGTATCCCATTGCCAGTGCTCTGTACATACTGGTACAAAATTCTCTCTCATACCCTGTAAGATAGGCAAATCTCATCACCAGCTCTTCTGTCAGAAGACCTTTCTCTCCCGCAAATAAAAATACCTGTGTCCAGAAACTGCTCATTCTGTGAAGAAGTGTTGTATCACTGCTGATATAATTCCATGCTTCCAGATACAGAAACGGACTCCTGCAGCCTTTCTCAAAAAGTTCCTCCATCATAAATACTAGCCTTGAAGGGGAACCCTTATCCTCCGGATTCATCTCCAGCCAGAGTTTAAACAACAGGAAACTGTCTTCCTTCTGCAGAAAGAAATTGTACAGACGTCTTATCGCCTGTTCTCTGTCTTTGTGCAATCCTGTAAGAACGCAGAGATAAAGGTAAGCACCTGCCAGTTCCAGATTCTCTCTGACAAAGTTCTGATGTTTAAATTTCTTCAGGATTTCTCTTGCCTGCTCATCCTTTTCTTCCATATGAAGAATGTATGCTTCATACATCTGATATTCCGGATAATCACAGCCTTCTTCCCTTAACTGATTAAGGACAAATCTGCTGCTGCCGATCCATGTCTTACTGTCCATTCTTTTGCAGGAGTATTCTGCAAGGTCACGTAACAGTTCCAGCTTATGCCGTTTCACATGAATCTCTGTTTTGAGCTGCACTTTCGATTCCATGGATGCAGTGATCTGATAAGTCAGCTGCTGATAAGGACTCTTCACAGTGATCTCACCAAACTGACGTCCTTTTTTCAGCTTTTCTTTACGGATTACATATTCCACCTGATAATAGCTTCCTATAAAATCCTCATCTGTGACCACATGCCTGGAAACTTCCAGAAAATCGCCTTTCGCCTCTACCTCCAGCCTGAGATGTCCCCATCCGCTCCTCTGGACTGCAAAAGTTTCGCGGACAGATTCACTGATATCATAAAAGCTGTTCTGATCTGCCTTCAGTTCAATTTTTACAGGATCCTTTTTTCCCGTTCCGATCAGAAACTCTTCTACATGCTGAAATGTCGCAGGCTGTTTTGAGAGTCCCTTATAAAGAGCTTTCTCTTTCTGTCCGGCATTTCTTAACAGAAGTTCAAATCTGCGGTCTGTAAAAACACGATATGCTTCTTTAAAATCGTCCTTTGCAATATTCACAAAGGTATCCATATCCGGCACATCTCCGGCTGCACTTTTCAGTTCTGCTTTCTCTGTCTGAATAAGAAATGGCAGCTTATATTCTCCAATGTCTGTGGTGAAACAAAGCCATCCCTCATGTCTCTCACCCGGGTGCATCCCCGCACCGTCAATTCCATACTGCAGTCTCACCGTAGTTCCCGAAAATTTCTCGGTTCCCGGTACCACGCGCCTGTTGGAAGATGTAATATATCCACGTATTTTCTGATTATCCTCTGTTCCGAAATACAGTTCCCCTTTGTACACATCACCTGCTTTCAGAGTCACTTCTATTTTGTCCTGCGAAAAAAGGAGCTGCGGATGTTCATGTCTGAAATTTCCACTTAATAGTTCTTCTATCGTCTTTTTCAAAATTGTTCACCTTATATCCTTGCTTAAATTACAGAGCTACTGTTCACAAGCCTATTGCATTTAATTATACACCACAAAACACATCCGCGCAACAATCCGCTCTTCAGCTTTTTCGTTACTGTTCACTCCGTTCACAGTAACGTAGCCAAAATTCATTCCAGATTGC
>ENA-OPXI01000151-OPXI01000151.1-human-gut-metagenome-genome-assembly--contig:-NODE-151-length-50760-cov-13.320935_pt1 | contig 50760 bp, 45 predicted proteins | sample MGYA00241520_ERZ502032 | MGnify/ENA primary metagenome ERZ502032 (study PRJEB25962, sample SAMEA2042106) | human gut metagenome | biome: human gut; feature: human-associated habitat; material: faeces...
TGTTGTCAGCAGCCCGTTTCACGGTCTGCGTGTAGTTCCTTGTAAACTGACCTAATATTCCGTATAAATAAATCTGACAGTGAAGAATTTTATAATATCAGTGCAGATGAATCATATATGGAACTGGTGAAAAGATATAACAGATTGGAAAATTCATCAGGCGAAATATATTATTTTGATGATTCAGAGATGCTTAGTTATGATAAATTTATGCAACACGTGTTAGAGAGGAAAGGGGATATTGCTGAGATAGAATGGCTGAAATTATCGGAAGTTACAGTACTTTAGCAGAAACGCATTTGGATGAATTTTTTTAAGAAGGTGAAAGGTGAACAAGTATGAAAAAATTAAGAAAATTAAATATGGTATTGATACATGTTCTGTGCATCAATGAAATATTAGGTATATAATACGAAAATTTTCGATATTAAAAAAGTGCAATACCATGTAGGATTATGGATATTTGATGGTAAGTTAACTAGAAGGATAACTTTAAGAATATTATGGTCGAGTAATAATGTTCCATTTTAGCGGATTTTCAATATATAAATACAGTAGAAAATATTGATGATAGAATACAAAAAAGTTAGAACAGGGATGGAGGAGAATATATGTTTTGCTCAAAATGTGGATGTAAATTAAATAATGAGGCTTTATTTTGCCATAATTGTGGAGAAAAGGTTAGCATAAATAAAAATTTAGAAAATAGTATTGAAAAAGAATCTAGAGAGATAGAACTTAATAGGACTGCATTAAAAATTTATCTATATGATATACTTACATTGGAATGTATTAAAAATAAATATAATGCGATGTTGTATAAAATAAAAAAACAATTTTCTCTTACTGGAAATTATTTTGAGAAAAAATATGTATTTTTAGGAAAGGATTCTTGGAGAGGCAGTAAGACAGGTTTTTATTTTTTACATAAACAAGGCAAAAATTATATTTATGCAGATTATGCAGTGACATGTAAACCGTATGTAGTAACTGAACTTTGGGATAATATAATGCCATATAGAGACTGGGATTCTTATATATCAGAATGTGAATATCGAGAGAATAGCACGTTCTTAGATATAGAGCAAAATTATAAAGATTTGTCTGCCTTAGCTATGTGGACTGAGTGGGATGTTATCATGGAAACTGGTTTTTTCAAAAAAAGAGAGAAAGCGAAAAAAGCCAGAGCTGCTTTTTTTAAGAGTTATGAAGATTTTAAAAAAATTGCAGAGTTTGAGTTAAATAATGTAAATGAAAATCGTAAATTATTACAGAGTAATTATGCAGGGATTTATAAAGAATTAGAATCAGTAAATAAAATGCTGAAAAAGGAATATGGATTAAATATTATTCCATCAAATTTTAGAAACATTACAGCTATTTATTATTTGTATAATTTTATTACAACTTCTAATCAATCTTTTACTACAGCATTAATGCATTTTGATTTACAAGAAATAAAGAATAAATTAGACAAAGTTATACAGCAGAATAGAGAAATTATTATTCAACAAGCATATCTCATATCACAAAATGAAAGAATAATTGCACAAAATCAAGATTGTCTTAGCAAATTATCTAGTTTACAAGAGACTGCAGATAATATAGTATATAATACAGCTCAAGCAGCAACATATTCTTCAATAGCAGCAAATAATGCGGAAATATGTGCTTGGTTAGGGGTAGCAAATTATCTAAAAAATTAAAGCAGCATAATAAATTTTACATTTAATTTGCATTAAAAAGTAGCATATTGTTTAATTGGAAATGATTTGACGATATGAGAAATAAGAAGTGGATATTCTTTCAAAGGAAGTAAAAAAATTATGGGGTACCGCATGGACAGAACGCTAGAAAGATATTTGGGAGTTTGATAAAAGACGAATAAATATAGAGACAAAATCTGAAAAATCGTGTACAATAACAGTTGTGGAATAATAGATTAAATTAAGATAAAAAGAAGGCAGGAATATAATGAAAGCAGAAGTTGTATCCATGACAGCGGATAATCTTGATATGGAGGCTATCCGGCGTGGTGGAGATATTTTGAAACAGGGTGGTCTGGTTGCATTTCCTACGGAGACTGTCTATGGCCTTGGAGGGGATGCGTTGAATCCGCAGGCTTCTATGAAAATTTATGCGGCGAAGGGCAGACCTTCGGATAATCCGCTGATCGTGCATATTGCAGAGTTTGATAAGCTGGCTCCGATTGTAGCGGAGGTTCCGGAGAAGGCGAAGATTTTGGCAGAGAAGCACTGGCCGGGTCCGCTGACTATGATTCTTCCGAAGTCGGATCTTGTACCACAGGAGACTACGGGTGGTCTGGACAGTGTGGCGGTTCGGTTTCCGAGTGACAGGATCGCGCAGGAACTTATCAAGGCAGCAGGTGGTTATGTGGCTGCGCCCAGTGCCAACACTTCGGGAAGACCAAGCCCGACTACTGCACAGCATGTAGAGGAGGATCTTGGTGAAGCGATTGAGATGATCATTGACGGAGGCCAGGTGGGAATCGGTCTTGAGTCTACGATCGTTGATTTTACTGAGGATGTGCCTGTGGTTTTACGTCCGGGTTATATTTCTCTGGAGATGCTTCAGGAGACTCTGGGGGATGTAAGGATGGACAAGGGGCTGATTGCGGCTGACAGCAAAGTGCGTCCGAAAGCACCGGGTATGAAATATCGCCATTATGCACCGAAGGCAGATCTGGCAATTGTTGAGGGACCGGAGGAAGCTGTTGTGAAGAAGATCAATGAGCTGGCTGCGGAGGCGAAAGCACACGGCGAGCAGGTTGGAATTATTGCAACGGACGAGACAAAGGACAGATATCCCGAAGGTCTGGTAGTCAGCATCGGAAGTCGGAAAGAGGAGGAAACAATCGCCCATCATTTATATGAAGTGCTTCGTGATTTTGACCAGAGTGCGGTCAGGTCTATTTATTCAGAAGCGTTTTATACACCAAGAATGGGACAGGCCATTATGAACCGTCTGCTGAAAGCAGCGGGACATAAGATCATACAGGTGGTATGATATAATCAGGTAGTGAAGCAGATATATGCCTGACTATATAATCTTATCAGCAGTAATGGCCAGATGGATAATGAAGATTCATTTAAATAGTCTGCTGAAGAGGTAAAGAAATTAATTTCAGGAGGAAGATTAATGATAGCTTTAGGATGTGATCATGGTGGATATGAACTGAAACAGGAGATCAAGAAGTATCTGGATGAGAAAGGAATCGAATATAAAGATTATGGATGTGACAGTCTGGATTCCGTAGATTATCCGGTATATGCAAAGAAGGTTGCACATGCAATTCTTGACGGCGAATGTGAGAAGGGAATCCTGATCTGCGGAACAGGTATCGGAATTTCCATTACAGCAAATAAGATTAAGGGAATCAGAGCTGCAGTCTGCACAGATTGTTTTACAGCAGAGGCTACAAGACTTCACAATGATGCCAATATCCTTGCACTTGGCGGAAGAGTGGTAGGACCTGGGCTGGCATTGAAGATTGTGGATACATTTTTGAATACACCGTTTTCCAACGATGAGAGACATATCAGAAGAATTAATCAGATAGAGACTGAATAAGCCATAAAATAAGAAAGCTGATAAAACAGCCAGAGCCTGCATGATTATAGCGATTCTCTCACATGTATGATGAACGGGGATTGCTGTAGAGTAAAGTGTGAAGTTCTGGCTGTGTCAGTTATAAGCAGACAATGGTTACTGTTCGCTCCGTTCACAGTAATGGACAATGTGATGCTTTTATGAAGCAGGTGAATGGTGAAGTATGTGAGGGGGAGGTTTGGAAAATGGATGTAAATCATAAACGCACAGATTATTTATCATGGGATGAATATTTTATGGGAGTTGCCATGATGTCAGGGATGCGTTCCAAGGATCCGAATTCTCAGGTAGGTGCCTGTATTGTGAGTGAGGATAATAAAATCCTGTCCATGGGTTATAATGGTTTTCCAAAGGGCTGTTCAGATGATGAATTTCCATGGGCAAGAGAGGGTGACAGTCTTCATACGAAATATTTTTATGTGACCCACAGTGAGCTGAATGCGATCCTTAATTACAGGGGAGGAAGTCTGGAAGGTGCAAAGCTTTATGTGTCTCTTTTTCCATGTAATGAATGTGCCAAGGCAATTATTCAGGCAGGTATTAAGACGATTGTCTATGACTGTGATAAATATGCAGACACGCCGGCAGTGATCGCTTCCAAGAGAATGCTGGATGCAGCCGGGGTCCGTTATTATAAATACAACCGGACAGGACGTAAGATTACAATAGAAGTGTGATTTTGGCATATTCATGCCAAAACACCTCGCAGGATAGTGGTGTGTGAACAGTAACCATTACTGAGAACAGAGTGAATAGTAAACTGATTTTACTCTTGACACATCAATTTATTTCAAATAGAATATAATCAAATGCGAAATATATATAGCGATGAAGAGAATAGTACATAAGGAGCAATCCCAGAGAAGAGTCCCGGAGGAACAGCTGTTTGGCTGCGAAACAGTGGTGGAAGGATTCTGTGCGCGAATTATGGAACCGGCCTCGGAGCTCCGTACAATTGAAGTACGGCGTTTTTCCTGCGTTATCGGAAGAAGAGCGAGCAATGTGCAGGCATTTGGGCACAGTGCTAATTAGGGTGGTACCGCCGAAGCCTTTCGGTCCCTTGTGAGGGATGCTGGGCTTCTTTTTTTCGTTTTTTATAATATGACAGATTTTGCCGGATTATAAAAAAGCAGATTTTTGTACTGTGAAGCAGATAAGGAAATTTATTTATAGAAGAAAAATAAGAAGAATATGCATTCCGCCGCGACTATATCCTGATGCACTGTCAGGATCAACACAATCACATAAAAAGGAGAAGTAATCATGGCAAACAACAAGAAACTGGTAGAAGCCATCACATCCATGGAAGACGATTTCGCCCAGTGGTATACCGACGTTGTAAAGAAAGCTGAACTCTGCGGTTATACCAGCGTTAAAGGATGCATGGCAATTAAACCTGCAGGATATGCGATCTGGGAAAATATCCAGCACGAACTGGACAGAAGATTTAAAGAGACAGGCGTACAGAACGTGTACATGCCAATCTTTATTCCGGAATCTCTTCTTCAGAAAGAGAAAGATCATGTAGAAGGATTTGCACCTGAGGTTGCATGGGTAACTCATGGTGGTCTGGATCCGCTTCAGGAGCGTCTGTGTGTACGTCCTACATCAGAGACATTATTCTGTGATTTCTATGCAAAAGAAATCCAGTCTCACAGAGACCTGCCGAAGGTATACAATCAGTGGTGCTCTGTAGTGCGTTGGGAAAAGACAACACGTCCGTTCCTTCGTTCACGTGAGTTCTTATGGCAGGAAGGCCATACAGCTCATGCTACAGCCGAGGAAGCAGAAGAGCGTACTATCCAGATGCTGAATCTGTATGCAGATTTCTGTGAGGAAGTACTTGCAATCCCGGTTATCAAGGGACAGAAAACAGACAAGGAGAAATTCTCCGGTGCAGAAGCTACTTATACAATTGAATCCCTGATGCATGATGGAAAAGCCCTTCAGTCCGGTACAAGCCATAACTTTGGCGATGGATTTGCAAGAGCATTCGGTATCCAGTATACAGATAAAGAAAATAAACTTCAGTATGTACATCAGACATCCTGGGGAATGACAACACGTATGATCGGTGCTATTATCATGGTACATGGTGATAACAGTGGTCTGGTGCTGCCTCCGAGAATCGCTCCTGTACAGGCAGTGATCATTCCGATCCAGCAGAGAAAAGAGGGCGTTCTTGAGAAAGCAGATGAGATGTTTGCAGCATTAAAAGCAGCAGGAGTCCGCGTAAAAGTAGACGACACAGACAAGAGCCCGGGATTCAAATTCGCAGAGCAGGAAATGCGTGGTATCCCGATCCGTATCGAGTGCGGTCCGAAGGATATCGAGAATGGTCAGGCTGTGATCTGCCGTCGTGATACAAGAGAGAAATATACTGTTACATTTGATGAGCTTGTGGAAAAAGTACAGGAAATCCTGGAAACAATCCAGAAAGATATGCTGGAGCGTGCACGTAAGCACAGAGATTCCCATACTTATGTTGCTACAAACTATGAAGAATTCAAAGATACTATTGTTAACAAACCAGGCTTCGTAAAAGCTATGTGGTGCGGTGACCGCGCATGTGAGGACAAGATCAAAGAAGATGTTCAGGCTACATCCAGATGTATGCCGTTTGAGCAGGAACACTTAAGTGATGTCTGCGTATGCTGTGGAAAACCTGCCAAGAAGATGGTTTACTGGGGAAGAGCATACTAATCAATAAGAAAATAAAGAAAACCGGCAGCAGAGATATCTGAGTGCCGGTTTTCGGGGTTAAGAATAAATAGAAGAAGATAAGGATGGTCATATGATTCTGGAAATACCGAAAAACGCGGAAACAATTTTGCATATACTGGAAAAAGCAGGCTATGAAGCCTATGTGGTAGGCGGCTGTGTGCGTGATTCCATTCTGGGACGGAGCCCGGATGACTGGGACATCACCACATCCGCAAAGCCGGAGCAGGTCAAGGCTTTGTTTCACAGAACAGTGGATACAGGTCTGCAGCATGGAACAGTGACTGTTCTTATGGAAAAAGAAGGATATGAGGTCACGACTTATCGTGTAGATGGTGAGTACGAGGACGGCAGACATCCCAAAGAGGTCACCTTTACAGCAAGCCTTGAGGAAGACCTGAAACGCCGGGATTTTACCATCAATGCAATGGCATACAATCCTTCTTCAGGACTGGTGGACCTTTTCGGCGGACTGGAGGATATTGAGAGAAAAATCATCCGCTGTGTGGGAGATCCGCTGGAGCGTTTTACAGAGGATGCACTGCGGATCATGCGTGCAGTCCGTTTCAGTGCGCAGTTGGGCTTTACTATTGAAGAAGAGACTCGTAAGGCACTGAAGGTTCTGGCACCGAATCTGAAGCATGTCAGTGCAGAGCGGATTCAGGTAGAGCTTGTGAAGCTCCTGATGTCTCCTCATCCGGATTCTCTCAGGGTGGCTTATGAAGCCGGGATCACAGCTGAATTTCTTCCGGAGTTTGATGCATGTATGACAACATCCCAGAATACGCCGCACCACTGTTACACAGTAGGGGAGCATATCCTGCACAGTCTCTGTCATGTACGTGCAGATAAAGTTCTCAGGATTACCATGCTGCTTCATGACATTGGAAAGCCGGTTGTCCGGAAAACAGATGAGAATGGAAGAGATCATTTCAAGATGCATGGGATTGCGGGAGAAAAGATGGCTGCACAGATCCTGCGCAGGCTGAAATTCGATAATGATACGATCCGCAAGGTAACCCGTCTGGTAAAATGGCATGATGACAGACCGGATGGAACGACAAAGGCAGTGCGCAGGGCAGTGAACCGTATCGGTGAGGATCTCTTCCCGTATTATCTGGAAGTGCAGCAGGCAGATATGCTGGCACAGAGTGATTACAGACGCACAGAGAAGCAGGAACGTCTGGATAAGGTGAAAGAGGCTTATGAGACGATCATTAATGAACATCAGTGTGTATCTTTAAAAACTCTGGCAGTGACAGGGAAAGATCTGATTGAAGCCGGTTATAAGCCGGGTCGTGAGATAGGAGAAACGCTGAACCGTCTTCTGGAAGTAGTACTTGCCGATCCACAGAAGAATCAGAAAGAGATATTATTGGGTCTGCTTGATGAGAAATAGTGCAGTTTTATGGAATTGTCAGTATATCAGAATATAGTAAATAACTAAAATCCGGGGGTATATCCACCGGATTTTCTTCATATGTATAGAAAGAATTAAGATGATTAAGAGGGGGATATGTCATTGTATGATTACGGACTTGGCACTTTGGCTCAGTATGAGCTGACAGCAGACCGTTCTGCAAGGACAAGAGGAGCTTTACTCTGCTATACAACTCAGGGACTTCTGATCCTGAGGGAATTTCACGGTTCTGAAAAAAAGCTGGAAAAACAGCAGGAGCTTTTGATGAGACTTCAGGAAAATGGTATAAATACCGATTATTTTCTGCGGAATAATCAGGAAAGTCTGGTCAGTAAAGATAAGACTGAACAAAGGTTTACACTCCAGCACTGGTATGAAGGAAAAGAGTGTGACACAAAATCCCGGGAAGATATTTTAAAAAGTGTCCGGACACTGGCAAGGTTACATATTTTAATGAAAATGGAACCTGTGGAGGAATACAGGGAAAGATCTCTCAGGGAGGAATATCTCCGGCACAATCAGGAGCTTCGTAAGATACGCAAATTTATACGGAACAAAGGAGCATCCAATGTATTTGAGAAAAATTATCTGGCAAGTGTGGAGCAGTTTCTTGAAAGGGCACAGTATGCAGTAAAGCTTCTGGACGAGACGGATTATGATGATCTCAGGGAAAGGGCATGGCGTGAAGGACAGGTATGTCATGGAGAATATAATCAGCATAATATTCTGATGCTGAAAGGTGATCACTTGGGGACGGCAGTCACAAATTTTGGTCACTGGAGTTTTGATATTCAGGTAGCAGATTTGTATCGTTTTATGAGAAAAATACTGGAGAAATATAACTGGAATCTGGAACTGGCAGGGGAAATGCTCAGGGAATATCATAAAATCCGTCCAATCTCGGCAGAAGAGTGGAAAAATCTGCGTGTACGTTTCACTTATCCTGAAAAATACTGGAAACTGGCAAATTATTATTATTCACACAAAAAGGTGTGGATTTCAGAGAAAAATGTGGAAAAGCTTCAGAATCTTATCAGACAGAGAGAAATCTGGGAGAATTTTGCAGAGGAATGTTTCAGGGATTATCCTCAGTAACAGTGCGGAACAGTTGTACGGAACAGTTACGAAAAACCTTGACAATATGGGGAAAAAGGTATATATATAGAGGATAGAGCTCTGTCGCTTTTGGCAGATGCCACCAAACAAGAAAGAGATCATTAGAGGAGGAAACACCATGAATAAAACAGAATTAGTAGCAGCTATGGCGAAAGAGACAAACTTATCCAAGAAGGACGTAGAAGACGTTCTGAAATCTTTCGTTGATGTCGTTTCTAAAGAACTGAAAAATGGCGGAAAAATCCAGTTAGTAGGATTTGGTACATTTGAAGTAAGTGAAAGAGCTGCTCGCGAGGGAAGAAATCCTCAGACTGGTGAAACTATGAAAATCGAAGCTTCTAAATCACCGAAATTCAAAGCTGGAAAAGCATTAAAAGATATGGTTAACGGTAAATAATAAAGGCGATAACCGGGGGAACGAAAGTTCCCCTTTTTTGATACTCTGGCGGAGTAATTCGTGAGTATCCATTTACAGGACATTTACAGGAGTAGAATATGAGATTAGATAAATACTTAAAGGTGTCACGTCTGATCAAACGCCGTACAGTGGCAAACGAAGCATGTGATGCAGGAAGAGTTCTTGTCAACGATAAGCCTGCCAAGGCATCTGTACAGGTAAAGACGGGAGATACTATTGAAATCCAGTTCGGAAGTAAGAACGTCAAAGTAGAAGTACTGGATGTAAAAGAAACTGTCAAAAAAGAAGATGTAGAGAGTATGTACAAATATCTTTGATTCCGGATGGTAATTTGCAGCTTTTGGCATTTGTGCAGTGGGAACATATAAATTTTTAACATTTTATTGTCTATTTCCATTTTCCGGCACATAAACTACTGATAAGTAACAGATTGGCAGGTCATAGTTTCCGGAGGCTGTGACCGGGAGGCGTCTGTGGAAGAGAAGAAGATACTTTCAACTCACAGCCTGATGCTGGAAAACCGTCAGAACGGGAGAATTACCGGGGTAAAGGATATTAAATCCTTTGATGAAAAAGAAATCCTGCTTTTTACACAGGCAGGGAAACTTGTAATAAAGGGAGAACAGCTTCATGTGAAGCAGCTTGATCTGGAAAAGGGAGAAGTAGATCTGGAGGGAAAAGTGGACAGTCTTACCTATCTGTCAAAGAATACAGATAACAGGGATGAATCCTTATTTAGAAGGATGTTCCGGTGAGAGATGAGTGCATTTATTCATCATGAATTACTTCTGCTGCTCCGGACAATAGCTGTGGGTGCTGTTCTCCTTTTGTGTTATGATCTGCTGGCTGCATTCAGGAATGTTTTTGCACATTCGGATAAAGCTGTCGGGACGGAAGACATTCTATACTGGCTTTGTTGTGCCTTTTTTGTTTTTTCAGAGATTTACAGAAGCAATGAAGGGATCCTGCGTTTTTTTTTGGTTTTAGGCTTTTTATCCGGAGCGTATATCTGCCACAGGATTCTAGGAGATATTTTTGTAAAATGCTGTACGAAATTTATGGAGATTCCTGTAATAATTATTAAATTTTTGATAAAATGGTTGCTATTTCCGGTCAAAAGATGTAAACTTCTGTGGTATAAAGCGTATAAATGTGCTAAAAAAGGAAGGCTGGCAAATTGGGTAATTCTAAGAAAAGGAAGAAAAAAAAGAAAGTAGGGTATAACTCTCTTGGAATGATTGCGATTGCGCTGGTTGTTTTAGTCCTTCTGGGAGGACTTATGCTAGAAAGTAATGACCTTAAGGAACGCCTCACAGGATATGATGCTAAGGCCGCCACTCTTCAGCAACAGATTGAAGATGAGCAGACACGTACAGAAGAAATTGATAAATTAAAGAAATATATGGAGACAGATGAATATGCAGAAGAGGTTGCCAGAGAGAAACTGGGACTTGTGAAGGACAATGAGACTGTTTTTAAGAAACAGCAGTAACAAATGTCGAAAACTTTTGCGAAGGATTCGTCTGCGTTTGACAGATATTTCAGAAACCCTTCCATATAATATCTGTAACTGTTTAGTACTTTGTGAAAGAGAGGACTGTTGAACAGTTATTGAAATTCTCTGATAAAAATGCAGTAGTCTGCTATATGCAGGGAATGAATAAGGGGAGGGGAGAATATGCAGGAATGGATGATTGCCATGCTCGTTATCAGCATTATGCTGATCATACGGGACATGGCAAAAACTATTTTAGCAGAAAATCTGCCGGATACAGAAGAACTGCCGTCTCTGCAGGAGGGCCATCCTCAGAAAGAGAGGGTGGAGAAGTATGCGGCATCTTTTCAGAAACTGGCAGATACTTTCTACGGGATGCCTTATCGGAAAGATTATCTGAGCAGCAGACAGGTTGAGCAGATTATTGAGGATACAAATGCAAAGGTATGCAGCAGATGCTATCAGAGGGAAATCTGCTGGGGAGAACACAGTCAGGAACTGGTGAAAGGAGTGGAGGCACTGGTACGTTCCATGGAGAGTGGAAACGAGGAAAATGTCAGAGGCATCCGCGCTGACTGGACAGGCATATGTCCCCGTTCCGTACAGTATTATGAGACGGTTGCAGAGAATTTTCAGAAAGAAAGGCAGAACCTGATGTGGGATAACCGTATGATCGAGAATCGGCTGGCAGTAGCACAGCAGCTTATGGAAGTCTCACATATCATGGAGAACGTAGCCAGTGATCTGTATGACCTGGAGCGAGTAACGCCGCAGTTTGAAGAAGAACTTCGCAAGGGACTGAGAAAGAGCCATGTGATCCTTCGCAGGGCATGGATGATGAATAAGGTGAAAGGACGTAAACAGATTTTTCTCACCATGCGTGCCAGAAGCGGTCAGTGTATTTCCATGACAGAGATCGCACAGCTTCTTTCAAAATACTGTGAAATTTCCATGGTACCTGTAAATGGGAGCAGATGTATTGTAAACGGAGAATATCACACTGTACATTTTGCTGAGGATGTAAGCTATCAGGTTCTCTATGGAACGGCCAGGCTTACCAGAGAAGAAGAGAAGGTTTCCGGAGATAATTATATATGCAGACAGGAGGATGGCGGCAGGTTTGTTATGTGCCTTTCGGATGGCATGGGCTCAGGGATGGAAGCATGCAGGGAGAGCGAGACAGTTGTGGAACTTCTGGAACAGTTTATGGAGTCAGGATTTTCCCAGGAAACGGCAGCAAAGATGGTAAATTCTGCTCTGGTACTCAAAGGAGAGGAGGGTATGTTTTCTACAGTGGATATCTGCGCAGTGGACCTGTATACAGGCATCTGCAATTTTCTGAAGGCGGGGGCAGCGTCTACATTTATCAAAAGAGATCACTGGGTGGAATCTATTACTTCTGAAAGTCTGGCCGCAGGGCTTGTACAGCAGATTGATTTTGAGACAGCTACCAGAAAGCTGTACCATGGGGATTACCTGATCATGATGACAGATGGAGTCCTGGATGCATTGCCTGACCAGAAAGAGGAGGAAACCATGAAAGAAATCATTATGGATGTTCATGAGGAATCACCGAAAGATTTCGGCAGGGGAATACTGGAACGGGTGCTGGGATACAGCGATTATCATGCACGGGATGATATGACAGTGCTGGTGGCAGGCGTGTGGAAAAAATAATGCTGCGGATACTAGAGCGTGTCTGAAAAAGGCTTTCTGCAAGATGTGCGTCACAATTTGTGGGATATTTTGCCCGGATGAGGGCGCCGTAGCGGGCTACGGCAACTGAATTCGGGTGAAATATCCCGCAAAGTGGGGCGTGCAGATTGCGGGAATGATTTTTCAGACATGCTCTAAGATAGAAAAGGAAATCAGGATAAAAATGGAAAGAGAAATTCTTGCTTATATAAAGCAAAACAGGATGATCGGAAAAAATGATGTGGTCCTGGCAGGAGTGTCCGGCGGAAGTGACTCTATGGCAATGCTCCGCATTTTAAAGGAGCTTCAGGGAAAACTGGATTTTACATTGAGAGTGGTCCATATACATCATGGAATACGTGGAAAGGAAGCGGACAGGGACCAAAGCTTTGTGGAAAACATATGCCGGAAGTGGCAGATTCCATGTACTGTTTATTGTTATGATGTTCCGGGATTGAGCCGGGAGTGGAAGCTGGGCGAGGAAGAGACGGGAAGGATTGTAAGAAAAGAAGCTTTTCAGAGGGAAGCTGCCGTCTGTGGGAGAAAGGACAGTGAGATAAAAATTGCATTAGCGCATAATCAGGAGGATCTTGCGGAAACTATGCTTCATAATCTGTGCAGAGGAACAGGTTTGCGGGGACTATGCACCATGCGCCCTGTAGACGGAGAGATTATCCGCCCGATTCTGTGCTTAAGCCGGGACAAAATTGCAGAGTATCTGAAAGAAAAGAAGATTTCTCATATTCAGGACAGCACCAATCTGTCAGATGAATATACCAGAAACCGAATCAGACATCATATTCTTCCTATATTGGAACAGCAGGTCAATGGAAAGGCAGCGGCACATATGGCAGAGACTGCGGCAAGGATTTCCCAGGCAGAGGAATATCTTACGCAGCAGAGCTGCCTGGTTTTGGGCGAGTTTCAGAAAGGTAAGGAATATTACTTTACTGAAAAATTTTTTATGGAGCCTCAAATCATTCAGGTTTATGCATTACAACAGGCGATGGAACAGCTGGCAGGCAGACGGAAGGATCTGGCGGCTGTTCACTATGAGAAGGTTCTGGAACTTTATGAAATGCAGACTGGAAGACGGATCAGCCTTCCTTATCACATGGAAGCCAGAAGAGATTACGAGGGAGTAAGACTTTGCCGGTACGGAGAGGAGAAGTCAGCCGGGATGATCGGTGAAAAGCATAAAGGTTCAGATATTCAAAACGGAAAAACAGTTTGCGGAAAAAATATATCAGACAGGGAATGGAAAATCAGAATTCCGGGGACTGTGACCAGTCCGCTGGGAATTTTTTCGGCAGAAATATTTTTGTATGAAGGTCAGAAGATTGAAGAAAAAAAGTATACGAAATGGATGGATTATGATAAAATAGAAAAGAATCCGTATATTCGCACCAGACGGACAGGAGATTATATGGTTATCAATGCGCAGGGGAACACAAAGAAGCTGAACCGCTGTATGATCGATGAGAAAATCCCGTCGGAATACAGAGACAGCATTCCGCTGATCGCATGTGGAAAAGAAATCCTCTGGATGGTGGGAAGCAGGATGAATGAGAGGTATAAAATTAACCCCCAAACCAGGAAGGTGTTAGTATTAAATTACCAAGGAGGAAACGAAAATGAGTGAGAAAATCAAAGTTTTACTCAGCGAAGAGGAAGTAGATTCCCGTATTAAGCAGATCGCAGCAAAGGTCAGCAAGGATTATGCAGGCAAGGAAATCCATTTAATCTGTGTATTAAAAGGTGGTGTATTCTTTACCTGTGAACTTGCAAAGAGAATCACAGTGCCGGTTTCTCTTGACTTTATGTCTGTATCCAGTTATGGTGATGACACCAAGTCCAGCGGTGTTGTAAAGATCGTCAAAGACCTTGACCAGCCACTGGAAGGAAAGGACGTTCTGATCGTAGAGGATATCATTGACTCAGGAAGAACCTTAAGCTATCTTATCGAGATCCTGAAGCAGAGAAATCCAAACAGCATCCGTCTGTGTACATTGCTGGACAAACCGGAGCGAAGAGTCAGAGATGTAAGAGTTGATTATTGCTGCTTTAACATCCCGGATGAGTTTGTAGTTGGCTATGGTCTGGACTATGCACAGAAATACAGGAATCTTCCATTCATAGGAGTAGTGGAACTGGGGGAAGACTGAAAGGAGATTTAAGTAAGTGAATAAACAGCCAAGCAGAATTGGTCTGTATCTGGTGCTGATCATTGCACTGGTAGCCGGTTATTTTTATCTGAATAACCAGGTGGTTTCCCAGAGTAATTACACACAGAAGCAACTGGAGCAGGCTCTTGAAGACAACAAAGTGGTTGATGCGACAATTCAACAGAACAGAGAAGTGCCTACAGGTTCTGTGATCGTAGATACTACTGACTCCGGTCAGAAGAAGGTTTATGTGACAGATGTCAATCAGGCAATCGAACTGTTGAATAAATACGATATTGATATTACAACTCAGGATGTACCCGGAGACAATGTATTTCTGACAACCTTACTTCCGGTTCTTCTCACAGGTGCCCTTGTGATCTTTCTGATCATGATGATGAACCGCCAGATGGCAGGTGGCGGTGGCGGCGGAAATGCCAAGATGATGAATTTCGGCAAGAGCCGCGCAAGAATGTCATCTCCGGATGATAATAAGAAAGTTACTTTTGACAAGGTAGCAGGTCTGCAGGAGGAGAAGGAAGATCTGGTAGAGGTGGTAGATTTCCTGAAATCTCCACAGAAATATACAAAAGTAGGCGCAAGGATTCCGAAAGGTGTGCTGCTTGTAGGCCCTCCCGGAACTGGTAAGACACTTCTGGCAAAGGCAGTGGCAGGAGAAGCGGGAGTTCCGTTTTTCTCCATTTCCGGTTCTGACTTTGTGGAAATGTTTGTCGGTGTAGGTGCATCACGTGTGCGTGATCTTTTTGAAGAAGGCAAACGCCATGCACCATGTATTATTTTCATTGATGAGATCGATGCGGTTGCAAGACAGCGTGGAACCGGTATGGGCGGCGGACATGATGAGAGAGAGCAGACACTGAACCAGCTTCTGGTAGAGATGGATGGCTTTGGTGTGAATGAGGGAATCATTGTGATGGCAGCGACTAACCGCGTGGATATCCTGGATCCTGCAATTTTGCGTCCGGGACGTTTTGACCGTAAGGTTGCAGTGGGACGTCCGGATGTGAAGGGAAGAGAGGAAATTCTCCGCGTTCATGCCAAGGACAAACCTCTTGGAGAGGATGTAAATCTGGCTCAGATTGCCAGAACAACAGCAGGATTTACAGGTGCAGATCTGGAGAATCTTCTGAATGAAGCTGCCATTGAAGCAGCGAGAAAGGGAAGAGGATTTATCCTTCAGTCTGATATCAAAGGTGCTTTTATCAAAGTAGGCATCGGTGCAGAAAAGAAGAGTAAGGTGATCTCTGAGAAAGAGAAAAAGATCACCGCGTATCATGAATCCGGACATGCGATCCTGTTTCATGTACTTCCGGATATGGATCCTGTCTACACGATTTCCATTATCCCGACAGGAATGGGAGCAGCAGGTTACACCATGCCTCTTCCGGATAATGATGAGATGTTTAATACCAAAGGAAAAATGCTTCAGGATATTATGACACTGTTAGGCGGGCGCATAGCAGAGGAAATTATCTTCGGAGATATTACGACTGGTGCATCCAATGACATCAAACGTGCAACTGCGACAGCCAGAAGTATGGTTATGAAATACGGAATGTCTGATAAACTTGGTCTTATCTGTTATGGTGATGACGATGACGAGGTATTTATCGGCAGAGACCTGGCTCATACCAGAAGCTACAGCGAGGATGTTGCCAAGTCCATTGATGAAGAAATCCGCCGTATTATCAGTGAATGTCATGACCAGGCAAAGAAGATCATTCTGGAACATGAGGATGTTCTGCACAAGTGTGCAAGTCTTCTTCTCGAGAAGGAAAAGGTGCACAGAGACGAATTTGAAGCACTTTTTATAACAGAAAATCCGGAAACAGAAAACAACAGTATATAATGTATACAAAAAAGTGTGCCAAATTTTGTGAAGTTTGTGCACACTTTTCTCTTGCCTCATGGTATTATATAAACCGTAAAAACCCCCCAATACATTATATAGTTTTTGCTACACCCCATAAGAAGAAATACCTTCTCCAAAAAAGCCAGCTTATCCCGCTGGCTTTTTTACTGTCTTAAAATACGCTGAAATAAAGACATCTGCCGCCTCCGACAGAAAAGTGACAGCAGGGTGACAGCAGCCCCCAAAAATAAGAAATATGTCAAAAAAGAGAAGTTATCAACAGATAACTTTTGGGACTTTAGGATTTTAAAAAAAATTGAAAGTTGTAGAGAATAGAGAGTGCGAAACAATTTATAAAGGTATAATAAAAACACCCCGTTTTTCAACGAGGTGTTTTAGTGTGGTCGTTTTTAATCAAAAGATTCAATCGTTCCGTCGCTATATATGATTCGGATAATATGTGCATCTTTATCAGGTTCCGGACAGTTTGCGAATTGTTCCGGGTCTTCTGGATGCAGAAATGTTTCAAAATTATAGTCGGCTACGATATCAAATCTAAGTTGACTATAATCCCAGCCAGTGCCATAAAACTGAACACTTCCATCCGGATTTTTTACGACTTTACATAAAATTGTTTTACTCATGATATTATACCCCTTTCGATTTTTACATTTTTAACAAAGAAAGGAAAAAAATATGAAAAAACTAAAAAGAAGCTAACCACTACATGTTTACTTATACTACTATGAATAAATATTTCTGTAATTTGTACTTTACCAAAAACAGTGTATATAAAAATTAAGGAGAATCAATAAATAAGCAGATAGGACTTTGGGCATATTGTAAATATAAAAAAGGGTACCATGATTTTTATATCATGTCAGAAATCTTGCAGATTGATTGAATAATAATGACCTAGGCCGTAGTGAGATTTCCGGGCTAGCGCTTCCGCCCCTGCCCGTCCGTCTCTTCTGCGGCCTGCACCATTTCTTTCACCACATATGCCGCCCTGCCGGCCAGATATGCACCGTGCCGCAGGCTGTAACCGGTATTCTGCACTGCACGTTCAAAGAGATACACTCGGAAGCCTCCCTTCCGTTTCCGGATGTGCTCCGCTGCCTTCTTCTCATAATGCCCTGACCATTTTTCACGCCAGGGTTCAAATCCCTTCAAATCCTCGGCATCCAACTTTTCTTCCAGTTCCCCGTACCGCCGTTCCAGTTCTTCGGTCTGTTCCCTGCAGCTGGTTATCTCCTGTTCCAGGGTCTCCGCCTCCAGTTCCATTTGAGAGAGTATCTGAGCCTCCTGGAGGTAGTCAGAGAGAGAATCAAACCCTTCCTCTGCCAGCACCTTGTCAAGTCTTTCCCTCCGAAACCGGACGGCCTCCTGCTCTGCCTGTATTGCTTCTCCCAGGCTGTCTTTTCGTGCCGGGAAATCAGCAGCCTCTTTCTTTAACCGTGCAATCTTTTCTTTGGATGCCCTGTCACGCTCCAGGGCATTTTCCCTGATTGTCCTTACCCGGCTGATTCTCTCATCCAGCCGCTTTCTTTCGGTCTCCACGGCGGCCTGCCGTTCCAGCAGGCTTTCCAGGTCATACCGGACAGAGAGGATATCGCCCCGGATTTTTCCAAGCTGCTCTGCCAGCCGGTCAAAGAGCCGTTCCTTTTTCTTTTCAATCTCTTTTTCCACCTCGTCCAGGGATTTTTGGATGTCTTCATTCTTTCTGTTCAGTTCCTGAATCTCCTCATTTGCCTTGTACCGGTCAGAATCCGTCTGTCCGGATGCATAGGAGCCTAAGTGGATGCCGGGGATGGTATCCAGCCCCTGGTCTTTATAGGAGCGGCAGTCCACCCTTTCGGGTCTGCCTGCCCGTTCCAGGGCCAGGTTTACATGTTCCTCCCAGGATTTGCGGTATGCCAGGATGGCCTCCCGGGAGTTCCAGTATCGGGCTTTCTCATTCTGCCTGCCGGGAGTGCAGCGTGGGTATTTGGATGCTCGGATAAGGTTTCCCTCAAAAGCCTCAGAAGGGGTCAGCCAGACTTTCTTTTTGCCTTTGTAATACTGGTACTGTTTCTGCCAGCCCTCTTCCTTGGCGGCCTTAAATTCTTCAGCTGTGAAAGCCTTTGTTTGGTTTCCTTTCTTACAGAGATATTCCTTCTCCGTTTTCGGCATCCACCGGCCGTTTTCATCCAGAGGCCGGAGGGTCAGGAGGATGTGTGCATGGGGATTGCGGAAAACCATAGCTTTCCGGTCAGTGACCCGGTTCCCGTCTGCATCTACGGGGATGCCGGAGGAATCCCTGACCGGCGGGTTGTGGATATTGATATCAGCAATCATGCCGTCTGAGACAAAGGAATCCCGGACAAATTCCTGTACCAGGCGGATGTTCTCCTGCAGGGATAATTCCTGGGGCAGTGCCACCTCAATCTCCCGTGCCAGCCTGCAGTCCCTGCTCTTTTCGGCTTCCTCTACCGCATTCCACAGGACAGCCCGGTCGTTCCATTCCCCGGGTGCATTTGCCGGGAGTATGATTTCGCTGTATTCCACCCAGCCCTTCTGGGTGTAGTCATCGGTCAGGCCGGTGTAATTGTTCTCTATCCGGGAAGCAGAACGGTAAGCGGCTGCAGAGACAACACTGCGGCCTTCCCCTCTGCTGATGACCTGGATATGACATTGAAATATTGCCATTTTATTTCACCTCTAAATCCTTTTTCTTTTAATATGCCAATCCCCGGCATCCGTGAAAACCGTTTTTTTATGGCGTGGAAGATTCTGCATATTAATTGTGACAGGAAAAGTCCTGTCAAATAACCTACTACAAGGAGTTGAAGAACATGAATGGAGAATTAGTTTCAGGAGGCAGGGAGAACCTGCGCGTCCTGATTGATTATAAGGGCTCCGGATTTCCGGGAGGGCAGATGCAGGATGATTTGCTTTTGTTCTCCCTGAGACCGGATGCGAGCCCGAACCCGCTGGCTCTGGCGGTAGTAAATTTCCCTCCCATCAGGGGGAGAAGGAGCCTGTATATCCACAGACTGTCAGGAGAGGCACCGGAGGACAGGGACGTCCTGCTGGATGCCATAGAGGCATTTGCCCGCAGGCAGGGATATCCGGTTCTGTATCTCAATGTGATGGAGCAGGAGATGGCCTATCTGTACAGCCGCGGGTTTACGGTATCCCCGGACTGCCCGATTGCGGCAAGGGAAGTGAGGACATGAACGGAAAGTTTTGGAAATGGCTGAACCGCATCTTCGCAACGGGTATCTGGCTGCAGCCCTTTGTGATGGCGGGGCTCATCTTGTTCTTCCGGGCGGTCTTTGGACAGAGGCCGTCCATCCTGTCCCTGTTCTTTCTGTCCTGGCTGCCGTCTGTCTATGTGTGGTCAGAGAACCAGAGACAGAGAGCAGCGGGCAAGACGGAGTTTGGCATAGAGGATACTTTCCACGACAGGCCGACCCAGTATGAAAGCCCTTTGAAAATGCAGGCTATGTATCCGAAAATTGACGAGAGATTCCTGTTTGATGCACCGGAGGGAGTGGTGCTTGGAAAAACAGAGATTGGAACTATCTCCAGGCAGACAAAATATCTGTGCAAGCCGATGGAAGGAGTAAGATATACTGACGGACACACCCTCGTGATAGGGGGGAGCGGGTCAGGAAAGAGCTCGGCCATCCTTATCCCGACTCTGTTATCCGTGTCACATATAGGGCTGTTCTGTATTGATATAAAGGGAGAATTATGGAGCAAGACCAGGCGCCTTGATGATGACCGTGTGGTGATTGTGGACTTCCAGGACAGGAACCTTTTCGGCTGGGATGCACTGGCAGCCCTGAACAGGAAGGCTTCCCCCTCTGACCAGGACATCCGGGAGCAGATGGAGGAGATAGCAGACAGCCTGATACCCATTTCTGCAAAAGACAGCCAGGAGTTCTGGAAACAGTCAGCCCGGTCTTTGTTGATTGGAGAACTGGTTGGACTGTATAAACAGAGACATATCCATGACCTGGCGGCACTGGTCAACGGGATACTGTCCAGGGACAGCCGGGAACTGGTGCAGGAACTGATGGGAGGTGCGGCACCGGGGGCTGTGGAGGTGAAATACCTTTCCTCCTTTGAAAAACTGGCAGATGAAACTTTCTCGGGGGTCTGCCAGCAGCAAGAGGAGGCGCTGAAATGTTTTATTGACGATGATGTGCAGTATGCATTTGCAGCCAATCCCCGCAGGGCATGCCCGGAGATGATAGAGGATGGAAAGGAAGTCTTTTTATCCGTCCGGGAGGAGAAACTGGAGGCGTATTACGGGGTGGTGAACTTAATCATCAGCCAGGTTTTTGGATGCCTGATTAAGCGTCCGGAGGGGAGCCCGGGGGTGATAGTGGCTATTGACGAGTTAGGGAGGCTCTGCAGCCGGGGAAAAATCCCACACCTGCATAACGAAATCCTCCTGACCGGAAGGAGCAGGAATATTACCTTAATCCTCATCACACAGTCATTTGAGGCGCTGCAAAACAGCTATACGAAAGAAGACGTACAGAGCATGATATCCAACTGCTCTTATCTGGCTGTCCTGGATGTCAGGAGCCAGGAGACGGCAAAGACCATCTGCAGCATGGCAGGGAAGTATAAGGAGCGTGAGACCACCTGGTCAGGGAGCGGGAAACACAGAAGCAGGAGCACCTGTTACCGTGACCATCCCATCCTGGAACCTTCAGATTTGTCCAGGCTGGTACAGATGGATGAGGTCATCCTGATAACGGCAGAATATTCCTATTGCCGGGTAAAGAAATGCTCGTATTTCAAGGAGCCGGTGCTGAATGCCAAATCCATGCAGGCACAGAGATATAACCGGGAAGCTGCCGGGCTGGAAGGGAAAGCGCTGTCGGAGGTGAAAGTAACACTGCCGGAGGAGGAAGACTTCCCGGAAAGAACTGAGAGATATATAAAAAACAAGATAAAAGAATATTATACCTGGTGCACCCGCAGGCTGGCAGAGAGCCTGGAAGAGGCGGCCAGGAGGCTGAGAGGTAGATAGAGATGGAAAAAGAAGAGATGAAAAGGATACAGAAAGAGATGGAAAAACGGCTGGGGGATGACTGGGATATCCAGTCGGTCACGGTCAATAAAGTAGGCGGTCAACGGGAAGGCCTGTCCTGCCGGTATCAGGAGGAGAACATGGCTGTGACGGTATACCCGGAGAGCTGTAAGGTGACACTGGGGGAAAAGGCCGGCGCAGAGGAGATTGGGGAATACCTTGCGGGCATCGTGGAGGAGAACCGCAGGCCTCCCATAGAGGTCAGCAGGACGGCAGAGGATTTCCGGAATGGGCTCTATATCCAGATGGTGAATGCGGATGTGAACAGAGAACTGTTAAAGGATGCCGTGTATTATCAGAAGGAGGATATGGCGGCCATAGCCAGATGCAGGGCAGGACAGGAGGGAGGGGATGTCTATTCCTTCCTTGTGACAAAAGAGAACCTGCCGGCATTTCAGATGACAGAGGGGGAGGTACTGGAGCGGGCATATAGAAATACCGCCCGGCAGGAATTTTCCCTGATGAGCATGGAGGATATCATGAGGGAGATGTTTTCTGCGATGGCGTCTGCACCGGAAGATGTGGAAGCATTGGAGAGGATGATAAAAGAAAATCCTTCCCCGCTGTATATCCTTACGAACGAGGAACGGTTAAACGGAGCCAATGCCTTGGTCTGCCCGCAGGTGCTGCAGGATGCTTATGAGACACTGGGAGAGCCGTATTATGTGCTCCCCAGTTCTACCCATGAGGTGCTGCTGGTGAAGGAGAGCGAAGGGTTCAGCCCGGAGGAACTGCGGAACATGGTGTCAGAGGTCAATATCTCAACGGTAAGCCCGGAGGATTTGCTGTCCTTTAAAATATTCCGGTATGACGGCAGGACACTCTCCGCAGTAAAGGAAGAGACCCAGACCATGACAGAGGCTGCAAGGAAAGCAAAAGAACATGGATTTAAGCTGATATAGGAGGGACAGAGATGGAGAAAGTGGAGATGCTGCAGAGGAGCTTTGAGAACTATCTGCGTGTAAAGCCGGGAAAGATTACAGTAGATATCACCCTGGCAGATGGAAAGAAGATAGAGGGAATCAGAAGAATCTGAGAGTTAAAAAAGGAGAGTCAGCGCTCTCCTTTTTTTCTGCAAAGATGCAGGCTTACGGTATCGGTTTCCCGGAAAACGGCAGATGTTTTTCCAGATAACCCAGTATCTCATCCTCACTCTGCCTGTCTGCATCCGGTATCATCCCCTCTACCATCTTTCCCAGGTTCACATACCGCTGGGTCTGTTTCTTTTTGTCCAAAGCTTTCTGACGGTTCTCCTCTAACTGCCGGCGGTGCAGGGCTTGTTTTTCCCTTAACTGCCTTAATTCCTCGGCAGTCTGTTCTATCTCTGTCATCTACATGCACCTCCCCTGTACGGCCTTCACAGTCTGTTCAAGGGGCTGCTTTGCTGCCCTGGCCTTTTCCAGGACAGCAGATGCCTGGTCAATCATGCTGTTTGAGGCCTCCCGGATAGTCTCCAGGCTGGCTTTCAATTCCTTTGTTTCCCTGCCGGAACTCCAGCCTGCGATATAGCCAAACGAGTAGTCCGAGGTGTCCAGCCCGAAGTACTTGCACACCACATATGCAACAGATTCGGCCTGCACCTCACGGGTGGAAATATCCCCGGGTGCATCGGGGATATCTGTGCTGTGGAGCATGGCATGCCCCATCTCATGGATGAGGGTCTTCAGGGACTGTTTCTCAGAGAGGGTACTGTCTACAACGATTTCCTTTGTGTCTCTCCGGTAAAATCCGTGGGCTTCCCCCTCTATCGGCTGGAACGTGACGGGGACAGGACAGATTTTCAGGAGTGCATCCTTCAGCTCTTTCTGGCTGCTGTCCAAATCCCCGGTCAGTTCATTGGCTATCTCCGGCAGGGCTTCCCCGTCTGTCTGGGAGATATCGAAAACATATCCCACCTTGAAGTAAGGGATTATCCGCTCCACAGCTTCTTTCTTGTGGCTGCCGTCCGGTAAGAGACAGGGCTTTCCGGTCGCAGGGTCTTTGGCATCCCTGAGGACGGTGGATTTATACGGTGCGGGGCAGAAAATCTTAATGCCGGATTCCCCCTTTCTTACCTGCCTGTTAAGCCGGTTCCATGTAGTGTAAGAGGCACAGCAGGTTGCCCCGGGTCTCTGGCGCGCGATGAGGAGCTGGTTATTGAGGGAGTATGTATGGAATTTTGACATGCTGGAAAGGAATGTCATATATTTTTCCCCGTTCATAAATTCGTGGATGGATTTTTCAAGGTCTTCCGACAATGCCTGCACCTTTTCCTGTCTGCTGGGTTTCTTTGTATCAGTTGTATTGTTCTTCATAAAATTGATTCCTCCTTGGATGTTTTCTTTTAATATGCTGTATTTTTGGAGGGATGAAATTTTTTTGCGGAAAAATATGCTGGTTTTGAAAACGGCGATGTTTTCTTTGATAACCTTGACCAGGGTACTTATCAGATTACAGAGATAAAAACACTTGACGGAAATTCATTATTGAAGGAGCCTATCATCGTAACGGTGCCTATGACAATGACGGAAGCTGAAGCCAACGAATATGGCAATGTCAACTATGAAACTGCAAAAGAAGACAAAAATTACTCTGGCAAATGGTATTTCTATGAATGTTTATATGAAATTACCAATAACGCTACATTTAAGATGCCGATGACTGGTGATGATGGCAAATGGAAATATGGTTTTATCGGATTCGGTGTAATTATGGTAACTGGAATTGGATGGATTATTTATAATACGAAGACCAAAAGAATCAGAAAACGCAAACATAAAAAATAGAATAAAAAGCAAAAAAAAGAACAAAATAAAAGCTTGCATTTTAATGCAAGCTTTTATTTATTATGTTAGTTATTCGGAGTCCATTTGGCATATACTGTCATCCCACTTGTTGTATACACCGCCGCTTTTAGGGGTTTTCTATTTGAGGCTGGAGTTTTTGTATCGTACCATCCAGAAAATGTATACCCGCTTCTAGTTGGAGTTGGAATATTTACTATTTCTTCGGCCTGAGGAGCATTTGATAACCATGCATAATATCCTGCTGTTCCTGTAATGGTATATGTAGAATTACCATTAATCGTACCGCCGTTTGCATCAAATATAACTAATCCATTTGAATTTGGATTCATTGACGTAAATTCTTGCGTCCAGTAATACATTCCATCATCAGATTTATAAAAGCCTACTCCCATATAGCAAAAGTTGTTCATCATCATAGTTGCTTTATGCCCTGAACTATTCATCCATCCTTCAACCACGTCTTCTGGTGAATCATATCCCATTGCAATATTTTCACCACTTATTCCAGCTGCCCCAACATCTTTTCCAACTGTCGAGCTGTCTGTCCCATTTGGTCTTGTATGTGAAAATTTAACAGAAATTTCTTTAGCTCTCAACATAGCTGCATCTTGCAATGCTTTATTATACTTCAAAGGCTGCGCCCCTTCTTTGGCTCTCTCAATATTCGTGAGTCTCAGTACCTCTGATGCCATAGCAATCGGGTCTACCGGGCCGTCAAAATCATCGTCATTGTCCCCATGATTATTATCATTGTTGTTATCGCCTGGTTTTTCCGGCTTTGATGTTGGTTCTGGCGTAGGCGTTACTTTTTTCTTTACCTTGATACTTACACCTGTATTGCTTCCGTCTCCATAAACTTTAAATTTGCTACTGTAGCCAAAAACAAAATAAGTATTCGTAACACCTTCGACAGGATTTTTGTCTTCATATCTTGTATACTTGGACGAAATTGTTGCAATTTTTGAAGGTACTGAATCATTTGCCTTACGATATATCACGTAATGTGTCGTACCACCGGCAGGATTCCAGCTGACATTTACAGTGTTGTCTCCAGTCAGACCTGCGCCGAGTCCATATACGGTTGCTGGAACAGTTCTTGTTGTTAGTCCTGTTTTGCTATAACGGCCAGACTTCTTCGTTTTCTTATTATAAGCCTTGACTGTATAGGTGTATTTCTGACCTACAACAATTGGATATTTACTGGAAGAGGCGTGAGTATAACTGGATTTTGTATTATCAAGCGTCTTTATTTTAATCCACTTCTTACTACCAGCCTCTTTGTAATATATGATGTAATTCGTAGTCCCGGAAGTCTTCTTCCATTTAATGTTGATTTTATTGTAATCAACAGCCTTTATACTTGACAGCTTAACTGTGCCTGGCTTGGCTGCCGCCTGTACTGGAATCTGCGCGATGCTGAAAGCGAGCAGGAGCGCGGCAAAAATTGAGAGTATCTGGTAAAAATATTTCTTGATATTTAATGTATCCATTCACACATCCTCCTTCTGAGTGTTTATGTATCTATTGTACTACGAGGATTTCTCGGAGACAATAGGGAAACAAAGACCTTGCAAAAGAAGATACAAACTATACGAAAAAATGGTATTTCTTTGATTGCAAGTATGAAATCAAAAACAATCAGGTATTCTTAATGCCGATGACCGGTTCTGATGGAACCTGGATGTATGGCTTTGTAGGATTTGCCGCAATTGCGTTTACCGGATGCTTATATTTACTTCTTGATGAAAAGAAGAAAAATAAGAGAAAACATAGACGGAAAAGAAAATAAATCTGAAAAAGCTGAAAGATAAAGGTAACAATAGAACAAAAAAAATAAAAAACAACGCATCGTCAGATGCGTTGTTTTTTTTGTGTTTAAGATTCGGAAATTGGCGTCCATGTAGCAAACAGAGTATCTGTTCCTGCTTGAATTTTCACGCTTGATAAACCTTCCCATCCATCAAAAATATATCCTTCTTTAGTAGGTTTTTCTATTTCAGATAAGATAATAGTTTTCCCTTCTGGCCCACTAATCGATATTTGAGAAGAGGCGTTACTCTCAAAAGTACCTCCATTTGCATCAAAGATAATAGTGCCTTTTACATCAGGATTATATGAAAATTCTTGAGTCCATAACCACTGACCGGTAATAGGGCTTTTGCATACGCCGACACCAATATACTTAGCATTTGGATTTAACATTGTTGCTCTATGACCTGAGCTATTCATCCAAGCCCTGACAACTACTTCTGGGGTTTTCTGCCCTGCCGCAATGTTTTCACCTGCCCCGTTTGAAACTCCACAGTCTAACAATACCGTTTCTGCTGTTGTTCCGTCTGGTCTCGTATGAGAGAATTTTCTTGTAATTTCTTCAGCTCTGACCATCGCTGCTCTCTGGAGCCCTGCGTGATACTGTAACGGTGAACGTCCTGCTTTAACTCTCTCAATATTTGTCAGCCTGATAACCTCGGAGGCCATCTCCTCAACACTCATCTCCGGTTCTGGACTCGGTGTAGGAGTAGCGGTAGGAATCGGCGTTGCGGTTGGTGTAGGTGTTGCCGGTTTCTCTGTCGGTGTAGCAGTAGGAGTCGGGGTTACCGGCTTCTCAGTAGGTTCCGGTGCCTTTGTAGGTTTTGGAGTAACTGGCTTCGGTGTAGCTGTCGGTGTAGGAGTCACTGGCTTTTCGGTAGGCTTCGGAGTCTCTGTTGGGTCTGGAGCCTTTGTAGGTTTCGGAGACGGTGTAGCGGTAGGAGTTGGAATCACCGGCTTTTCTGTTGGCTCTGGCTTCTCAGTAGGTTTTGCTGCATCAGCCGGAACCTTAACGGAAACTCCGTCCTTGTCGTAGCTTCCTTTCGTCTTCTTGCCGCTGTAATAACCGCGTACCATATAGGTATTGACTTCACCTTTTTTGTAAGCTGCATCTTCATACGATAATGAATTTTTCAGTGCCAGCATTTTCCACTTACCGTTATCTTTACGGTATACAAGATACTTGTCAGCACCTGCTGCTTTATCCCATGTCAGTGTTACAATGCCGTCTTTATATGCAGCTTTAATGTTTTTTACCATTGCCGGCTTGGTATAAGCCGTAAGGCCTTTCTTATTATAGCTACCGGACTTCTTCGTTTTCTTATTATAACCCTTTACGGTATAGGTATATTTCTGGCCTACAACGATTGGATACTTCTTGGAAGAAGTGTGAGTGTAGCTGCTCTTGGAATTGTCAAGCGTTTTGATTTTTGTCCACTTTTTCGTTCCTTCTTTCTTATAGTAAACGATGTAATGAGTGGCGCCTGATGTCTTTTTCCATTTGACATTGATTTTGTTGTAAGCCGGAGCTGAAATGCTGTTAAGCTTGACCGTTCCCGGCTTGGCTGCCGCCTGAATGGTTATCGGCATCAGCAGTATGACTGCCAGAACCAGCAATGCCAGGAATGAAAATCTTCTTCTCTTCATAGACTGAATCCTCCTCGTATGTTTATGTACATATTGTACTACTATTTATTTCCTGAGACAATGCAGAAAAAATAATCCGCAAAAAAAATCTATCCTGTTCTTTTTTCGGTATATTGATACTGGAAACATAAAACAGGATTTGAAAGGCAGGTATAGATAGATGAGAGAGATAGATGTTCAGACCTTGCAGGAAGAAATGCAGGCGGGGTATTGGGAACTGGTGAACGGAGAGGATACGGTATATCGTGACAGCCGGGGCAATGTATATGATTCCTGGGGATGCCTGGAAAGACTCCGTGAACTGGAGATGATGATGGAGGAGGAGCCCCGGCGGGCAGAGGAATGGAAGAGGGATATGGATTTGCTGGAGCATACCTGCGAGATGAAGCCGGTGTATGGATACTGCCGGATTTCAGAGAGGGAAGCCCGCATCCTGAGAGACAGGACGGAGGAGTTAGTATATTACAATCCGATACGGGATATTTATGTCCTGGGGGTTACAGAGATGGGGAAGATATCAGATTGTGAAAGATTATGGGGGAATCTGTAGAAAAGACTTGTCTGTTAGAAAAGAATGTAGTACTCTGAAAGTGCATGAACACTTCACTTATGCAGTAATACACACTTTTTTAATAGAGAAGAGCAGCCGGATTGTCTGGCTGCTCTTTTCGTTATCGGGAGAACGGTTTTGGGGTGACGGACAAAGGACGGCAGGAGGGCAGGAGACACCGGAAGGTGGATGCCCCGAGAACACCTTATAGGTGGTCAGTAATTGCGCCCTTGTGGTGTTGAAGATTACTCAAAAATCATAAAATCACGTCCACACCACCATGTTACAGGTCAGTGTTATCTTCGTCAGGGATATCAAATGCTACCATATTATTTGGCTGAGTGACGTGAGATTGAAAAGTTTTCATACTTTGCACGGTGACGTTATACCATCGCTTAGCATTCTTTTCTGCAAGTTCAACCGCTTTTTCTGCATATTGTAACTGTGCTCTCAATGTTGTAGTGTCCAATAAATATTTTTCTGACAGGGCGGTATACTCTTTCTGCAGGGCTTCATAACGTTGTTGTATTTCTGATAATTGCGTGATAAGTGCCTGGTTGTCAGTGGTGGAAGATTCCTTATCAGTTTTTTGGGGGTGCACTGCCTTATTCCCAGGTATCCCGTATGATACAGAGTTTGGCAGTGGCCTTGATGAGGCGTTATTAATATTGGAAGGAGAGGATATTGTGATTTCTCCAGAGGTTGACCCGAGAGTGGACTTTAAGGTCTGAGCCAGAGTTTTCATTAATTCATCTGAAAATTCTGATTTGGGTTTCCGGTGGCTCTCTAAAAATTCTACTGCAAAATCGTCCAGATATTTTGTTTTTTTTCGTATCTTTATATGTCCTTCTAATTCTTCTTTGTATCGGATTATTTTGGCTCTGACCGTTTCGTAGGAAAGTTTATAAGTGCTGGCATATTCCTGAACAGTCATTCCCAAGTCGTTTTGGCAAGTCCATGTATGCGTGTTTTCCATTAAATACATCTCCTTGTATTATTCTTCACATTGATAATAACATTTGATAATGATACAGTCAACAAAAATATACAGTATTGTATATATAAAAATATAGATATGATGTAAGGGTTGAAATGAAAAACAGAATCGGATATCAGAAAATATATGATATTGTGAAATAAATGTGAAATGATAGAAATAGTATTGCTTATGAAAATAAATTGTGATATGTTGATACTGTGAATAAAACATACAGTATTGTATATAGAAATAGGACTATGAAAGAGAGGAGAAATGCTTATGAAAGGAACATAGTAGAAACATTTTATCATCTGAATCTTATGTCATAATCGGGATATGTGGAACATTATATACAGCATACATAAAAAACGCTATCCCGGAAACTTATTAACCACTACCTGAAAACCGGAAGCCGGTTTATCAGATGAGATTTCATATAAATATCTTTTACGAAAGGGGAAAACTTTTATGAGACCATTTAAAGAACTTTACGATAATAAAAACCATGCAGACCTTCGGGAACTTGAAAAATGTTACGACAGAACCCGCAAGGCAATTAAGATTTTAATTGATAAGACTGATAAAGTAGTTGAAGAAGCTCTACTTTTTTATCTTACAGAAGCAGTAGTGAAAAAGGAGAGAGAAGAAAACCTCTTGCGATATATCAACAAAAGAAATTAATGAAGCTCGGAAAAAGGCTGTAATGGAAAAGACTAAGTCTGAATGGGATGCTTATGTGGCGTCTGAACACGAATTTTTCGAAGAGCTTCAAGACTTAATGGAAACAGAAAAACTTTCACCTTCAGAAGCTGACCAGATTGCCGAGGCTTTTTATATGGAATTACCTGGACAGAATTAATGTATATTGTGAAGAAAGGATGGAAAACCAATGAGAGAATTTAATAAAATTTATACTAACAAAAATAATAAGAATCTGAATCAGGTAGAAGATTATTATAACAATATCCGTGATTCTTACGAGAAACTGTTTGCTAAGATAAAAAAAGTCGTGGAAAAAACGAAGAACCATTGCCTGGAAGAAGCAGTCTATAAGATGAAAAAGGAAGGAAAATGCTGTATAAGAGTAACTGGTGAGGAGATTGAAAAAGCCCAGGAAAAGGCAGTGGAGAAGGAGTGCCAGATGGAGATTGAAGTTTGTGGGGAGACAGTTTCAGATTTTTATTATCTGCTGAGAGAGTTATGCAGTGCTGCAGTTATTACAGATGAAGAAGCAATTGAGATTGCAGACGCTGTTCAGGAAGAAATTTCGGTAGAAAATCTGAGTTTATATTTAAAAAGAAAAATAGCTGCTTGATACATACGGGCAGAGTCATACAGTAAATAAATCAAATGGAGGGAAATAATTATGCCAGCTTATAATAGAGAAGCAATTTGTCAGTTTTGTAACACTAAAATCATTCCACCTAAGAAGGGCTTCCGCTCTTCTGCTAATGGAAATTATATCTGTGAAGATTGCGTAAAGCTGCTTGGACAGGCTTTAGATGTCAGGGGCAAATCAGACGGAAAGGCAAAAGCAAAAAAGCGCAATAAAAAAATGACACCAAGAGAAATAAAGAAAGAACTTGATAAATACATTATTGACCAGGACAACGCGAAGATTTCAATCGCTATTGCTGTTTATAACCATTATAAAAGAATGGACATCAAGTCAGACGTCAAGCTGTCAAAAAGTAACGTCCTGCTGATTGGCCCAACCGGAAGCGGAAAGACCCTGCTGGCTCAGACAGTTGCGAAGATGCTTGATGTACCTTTCGCAATCGCTGACTGCACTTCCCTTACTGAGGCAGGGTATGTTGGTGATGATGTTGAAACCATCTTAACGAAACTTCTCCGTTCTGCTGACGGAAGCGTTGAAAAAGCAGAGCGCGGAATTATCTTCCTGGATGAGATTGATAAGATTGCAAAATCCGGCGGAAGCTCCGGTGCTGCAAAAGACCCTGCAGGTGAAGGTGTTCAGCAGGCGCTTTTGAAACTGGTTGAAGGTACTATTGCTAACGTTCCGGTTAACGGTGGGAGACGTAATCCGAATGAAAAATACGTTCAGGTCAATACAGAGAATATTTTATTTATCTGCGGCGGAGCTTTTCCAGGACTTGAAGAGATAATTAATAAAAGAACCGCAAAAGATACATCTATCGGCTTTGGTGCGAATGTAGATAAAGGAAAAGAAAAATCTATCAGTGAAGCATTAAGCCAGGTGGAAACAGACGACCTTGTGAAGTACGGATTAATCCCGGAGATTATCGGACGTCTGCCAGTTATCGTATCATTAAATGAGTTAGATGAGGAAGCAATGGTTAAGATTCTGACAGAGCCTAAAGACTGCATTGTAAGCCAGTACAAAGAATTTTTTAAGTATGAGGGGGTAGAACTTGAATTTGAAGAAGATGCCCTGCGGGAAATTGCCAGGGAAACCATCCGGCGTAAAACGGGAGCCAGAGGGCTCAGGGCAATTATGGAAAATATTCTGAAAGATGCTATGTATAATGTTCCGTCAGAAAAAAATGTAGAGAAATGTATAGTACGGCAGGGTGGTATTGTTGATATTGTAGAAAAATGCCAGACAATGGTTGCTGCCTGCTTTTGAATTTGAAATTAAGTTCCTTGAGGCGGCTATTCAACCAACATCTAAAAAGCATCCGAATTTCAAAAGGCTATTAAACGTCGGAGAAACAACAGTACGTCACACCGACGCGAAGGTAAAGTATTCTTTGATAACCTTGACCAGGGAACATATCAAGTTACTGAAATCAAGACAAAAGACGGAAATGCATTGCTAAAAGAACCAATTGTATTTACATTGCCGTTTACAATGACAATGCAGGAAGCGCAAGAATATCAAAATGTAGATTTCTCTTCTGCAAAAGAGGACGTAGGATACACAAATAAATGGTATTTCTATGATTGTCTGTATGAAGTAACCAATAACGCGACATTCAAGATGCCGATGACTGGTGATGATGGCAAGTGGAAGTATGGTTTTATCGGTTTAGGAATGACTACAGCTCTTGCTGCAGTATGGCTTGTATATGAAGCAAACAATAAAAAAACTAAAAAACGCAAGCATAAAAAATAAACAATGAAAAAACAAAGGAGCAGCCTGTCCGCATTCGCGGGCAGGCTGCTCTGCATTTCTATGTTAACCAATGGGTTCCCATATTGCTTTAATCGTATAATTTGTCGTAATACGCATTGATTTTATATAGCTGTTATGCAAAGCCCATCCAGAGAATTTATACCCATTTTTAACTGGAGATTTTACGTCTTGTGAATCTACGGTTAGCTTTAAGTATTTTCCATACGGATATGTTGCCGAATAAGTATCGCTTCCATCAGAGAATGTGCCACCATTGGCATCAATTGTTAATGTGCATTTTCTGTCAGCATTTTCGTCTGCGAAATTCTGTGTCCAAAAGCATGTTCCATAATCATTCTGATAAAATCCAACACCAATATAGTTTTCTCCTTCGCTTAGTAATGCGGCTCTATGTCCTGGACTATTTAACCATCCGCTCATTACAGATTCTGGTGAATCATAGCCCATTGCAATGTTTTCTCCGGAATCTCCTCCTACATCAAATTCTGCAGTTGCTGTACTGGAATCTTCCCCATTTGGTCTTGTATGAGAAAACAGTGTGTCAAGTTCTTTCGCTCTTACCATCGCTGCCTGCTGAAGTTTTTCATGATACTGAAGCGGAGCAGAACCAACTTTCGCTCTTTCAATATTTGTCAGCCTGATAACTTCCTGCACCATCTGATTAATCTCTGCGGCATCTGCTCTATGAACAGGATTCGGTGTTGGTGTCGCTGTTGGCTTTGGAGTTGCAGTTGGCTGCGGCTTTGTAGTTGGCTTTGGAGCTTCCGTCGGTTGAGGCTTAACTGTTGGCTGCGGCTTTTCTGTCGGTCTTGGAGTAGAAGTCGGCTGCGGCTTAACTGTTGGAATAGGAGTTGGCTCGTCATCATCGTCGTCAACATAATCTGGAACCCATACAAAAACTCCATTGGTGTCATATTTTCCATACACCTTTGTCGCAGAATTGTATGAACGAACGGTATATGTTGTTGAAATTCTCTTTTTAGGTGTTTTGTCCAAATAATAATTACCCTTTACTGTATCAACTTTCACCCATGAAGATTTTTCCATGTCCTTGCAGTAAATGACATACTTATCCGCTCCTTTGGCCTTATTCCAAATTAATTCGACACCATTCAGGTCTTCTTCGTAGCTGGAAGAATATATAGTAGCCTTTTGTGGAATCGTCCTTGTCGTTAAACCTGTTTTGTTATAACTTCCTGATTTTTTCGTATTCTTATTGTAAGCCTTGACGGTATACGTATATTTCTGTCCTACCGTAATCGGGTACGCTTTAGAAGAAGTGTGAGTGTAACTTGTCTTTTTATTGTCTAACGTTTTCACTTTAATCCACTTCTTGTCTCCGGCGTTCTTGTAGTATACGATATAATTTGTCGCTCCGGAAGCCTTTTTCCATTTGATGTTGATTTTGTTGTAATCAACAGCCTTGATACTTGACAACTTAACCGTGCCGGGTTTGGCTGCCGCCTGCGTGGTTGCCGGCATCAGCAGCATGACAGCCAGCATCAGCAATGCCAGGAATGAAAATCTTTTTCTCTTCATAAACCGAATCCTCCTTTATGGTTATGTACATATTGTACTACCGGATTTTTGTGGATACAAGAGCGAAATGTAGACTTTTGATACTTGACCAGGGAACATATCAAATTACTGAATTGAAAACTAAAGATGGAAATGCCCTGTTAAAAGAACCTATCATTGTAACACTGCCGATGACAATGACCGAAGATGAAGCTAATGAATATGGTAATGTTAACTACGAAACAGCAAAAGAAGATGTCAATTATTCTGGCAAATGGTATTTTTATGAATGCTTATACGAAATCACCAATAACGCAGTATTTAAAATGCCGATGACTGGTGATGATGGTAGGTGGAAGTATGGATTTATCGGACTTGGAATTGTTATGGCGATAAGTGCTGGGTTTGTGATTTGTAATACAAAAAGTAAGAAAACAAAGAAACGAAAACATAGAAGATAAAATATACAACAGACAAAGAGAGCAGTGCTAACCTGCTCTCTTTGTCTGTTGCTATAATGTCATACGTAAAGCATCATGGCACTTGCTGCGACAATATATAGTATTAAATAAAATATTATATTACGTTATTGTAATTTAATTCCATGTCGCAGTTATTTTTGTATTGCTCGTTAGACCCATCCCTGTTACTGGAGTAGTATACCACATCCATCCGGCAAATGTATATCCATCTCTTACAGGTGTTGGGATGTCTCTACTAAATTTTAATGCCGTGCCATGATAAAAATACATATCATATACAGTAGCATTATTCAATGTTGGAAAGTATCCGCCATTTGCATCAATTGTCAGCTTTTCTTTTTCACCATAAGCAGTAAAAACCTGCACACAATAATATGAAGAACCAGATTTATATACTCCAACCCCGAGATGAGTGGAATATGTATTTAATAATGCGACACGATGTCCAGGACTATTCATCCATCCATCAATTGTACTTTGTGGAGATGTAAAGCCTGCAGCTATATTTTCTCCTCCATTATAATCCGGAATACCATATTCGCTTAAAATAGAAGTACTGTCTGTCCCATCCGGTCTTGTATGAGAAAACTTGATGGAAATCTCCTTTGCCCTCTCCATAGCGGCTCTATTTAAGTCGTTATTAGTCTGTACTAGCGGCTCTCCATGTTTTGCTCTTTCAACATTCGTTAATCTAAAAATCTCAGCTGCGAACTGTTCTTCCGTAAATGTTGGAGCTGGTGTGATATCAGGTTTATCGTCGTCATCGCCTGATGGTACGTAAACTTTAACACCATTTGTGTCGTATTTGCCCGCTTTTCCTGACTTGGAATATGCTTTTACAGTATAAATATTATCCTGCCCTTCAAAAGGGTACTTGTCTGTACAACTTAATCCTGAAACTGTATCAAGTGACAGCCATTTTGTATTACCTTTATTCCTTACATATACATCATATGTATCAGCTCCGCCTGCCTTAAACCATGAAATTGTAACAGAACCATTAGAATTTAATTTAGCTTCATTTAGTTTTACAGTTTGAGGAATTGTATTAGTTGTCAATCCTTTTTTGTTGTACGCTCCAGACTTCTTTGTTTTCTTATTATAGGCTTTAACTGTATATGTGTATTTATATCCTGTGTCTATTGGATATTTTTTGGAAGAAGTATGCGTATAACTGGATTTTGCACTATCCAGCGTCTTTATTTTAATCCACTTCTTGCTACCAGCCTCTTTGTAGTATACGATATAGTTTGTAGCTCCGGAAGCCTTTTTCCATTTGATGTTGATTTTGTTGTAATCAACAGCCTTGATACTTGACAACTTAACCGTGCCGGGTTTGGCTGCCGCCTGCGTGGTTGCCGGCATCAGCAGCATGACAGCCAGCATCAGCAATGCCAGGAATGAAAATCTTTTTCTCTTCATAAACCGAATCCTCCTTTATGGTTATGTACATATTGTACTACTGGATTTTTAGGGAAGCAAGGGTATATATCAGATTACAGAAATTAAAACCAAACCTGGAATGGGTCTCATGAAAGAAAAAATTAAAGTAACGCTTCCATTTACGATGACATTTAACGAAGCTTTAAAATATAAAAACGTAAAGTTTTCGACAGCTAAAGAAGACATCAATTATACTGGTAAATGGTATTTTTATGAATGCACTTATGAGATTACTAATAATCAATTATTCGGAATGCCAATGACTGGCGATGATGGCAAATGGAAATATGGATTTATTGGATTTGCTGGGCTTAGTATTATAAACTGTGGATTCATTCTGCATAATAAATCAAAGAAAAAGAAAAGACTTAAACAAAAAATATAAGATAAACAAAAAAGAGGGTGGTATTAGACCACCCTCTTTTTTTTGTTTTTATCTTAAATATTCAGTTGTTTGGAATCCATGTTGCGGTCAATTTTTCATTATTGGTTGCTGTCATATAATGGTATTTTTCATTATATTCAGTAACCCACCCATCAAATTTATATCCGCTACGTGTTGGTGTTGGAAATGTATCATAAAGACTGATATGAGCTTGCTTAAATGGAAATGTGAACAGCTTTATTGATGTCCCATCACTAAATACTCCTCCATTAGCATTAATTATAAAAGTACATTTTTTATCTGGATTATCAGAAAACGTCTGAACCCAATGTCCTTTATAATAGCCAACCCCAATATGAGTGTTATTTTTTGATAAAATCGCAATTTTATGTCCAAGACTATCCATCCAAGCTTTCATAACCTCTGCTGCACTTGATGTACCCATTCCGATATTCTCGTCAGTAGGACTTCCAGCTCCAGCTTGCGTAACAGCTGTTCCGCAAGATGTTCCATCTGGTCTTTCATGCGAAAACTTAACCGCAATTTCCTTAGCCCTTACCATCGCGGCTTTTTCAAGCCTTAAATCATACTTATACGGCTGTAATCCAGCTTTCATTCTTTCTGTATTCACAAGCTTGAATACTTCCTGCGCTTTCTGTTCTGGTGTAGCATGGTCAACTTCATCATCCGGGTCAGGAGTATCTGTTGGTTCTGGTGTTATTGTTGGTCTGACTTCATCGCTGTCTTTTACATAAATACTTACTCCCGTTTTATTCATAACTCCATATGTCTTAGTGCTGCTGGAATAACCTCTTACAGAATAATAGTTTGTGCAGTCTATGCATGGATTTACGTCAACGAAAGATGAGGTGTCTTTGACTGTGATAATCTTACTCCATTTGTCGTCTGCTTTGATTTTGGAATAAACGGCATATTTGTCTGCACCGCTTACTTTGTTCCACGTAAGTTTAACTGTCGTGCCTTCAATTTTGGCTTCAATTCCGGTCACCATTTTTAATGACGCTGTTACAGTTAACCCTTTTGTATTATAGCTGCCAGACTTCTTCGACTTATTATTATAAGCCTTTACGGTATAGGTGTATTTCTGGCCTACGACAATAGGGTATTTGCTGGAAGAGGTGTGGGTGTAGCTGGATTTGGTGCTATCCAATGTTTTCACCTTAATCCATTTGCCGCTTCCGGTTTTTTTGTAGTACACAATATAATTTGTCGCCCCGGAAACCTTTTTCCACTTAATATTAATCTTGTTATAATCAGTGGACTTAATACTTGACAGCTTAACTGTGCCTGGCTTGGCTGCCGCTGCTTGTACTGATACCGGTATGAGGAGCAGAGCCATCACAGCCAGTAACATAAGAAGCAAATTCTTTTTCTTCATGTCTGAAATCCTCCTTCATAGATTCTCTGCCCTTATTGTACTGCATTTCCAGACTCCGGACAATCCGGAAAACCACTGCCTGCGTAAAAATTATAAAAAATTTTTAAATTTTTTTCAAAAAGCGAAAAGTTTTATCAAAATCCAGCATACTGATATCAGAAAACAAAAAGGAGGACATGCACATGAAAACATAGACAGTTTCAGATACCTGTTTACTAACTTTTTAAAACGGCAGTTACAGCCGCAGAAGATAAAGATATAAAGGGAGATTCGAAGATATGAAAACAATAATCCCTAAACGAAATGATTCAGATGAAAAGGAGAAAAAGATTATGAAAAATCCAAAAGAATGTTTCAGCATAGTACAGAACCAGACGTTTATCGTTTTAAACGAACTTACCCGTCCAGAGTGTAAGGATGGCAGCGAGCCCCTGACTTTCCATCATGAGACGTTCAGCCGCTTCAATTTTGTTATCATCAGTGCAGATAAGAAAGCAACGACCGCAAACATCCCGGTGAGAGAGATACCAGGAATCTTTGAGAAGGTACACGACCTTAAAATGAAACATCTGCTGACTGCCAGACCGGTCAGCGAAGGAGCCTCAGAGAGTCCGGCTTACACAACAATCATCAATGCAGGCAAGTTAAAGGGCAAGACCCCTGCGGCAGCCCTGGCAGAGGATGGGGCAAAGGGCGAGAGCCTGTTAAAGAGCCAGGTACAGTGGCTGAAGCAGAACCTGGCCGCATATCCAAGGAATGCAGTACAGATTCAGGCAATCGAGGCAGCGTTACAGCTCTATCATGAAGGAAGATTAAACCAGCAGGAAGCACAGAAGGGCTGTGTGGAGACTGAGACAATCTACCGGGCAGAACTGAGACCCCTGACCCGCAGGAAAAAAGGTGATAAGTGCTTTGTTTATAGTATTTACATCCGCTGGAATCCGGGAGCAGAGAAACCGATAGAAATTGAAATAGTGAACTTCTATGCACCGGTCGTACAGTTGGAAAATGGACTCTTAAATGTTATTGCAAAGGAGCGGACGGATGAGGTCAGAAACAGATTTTCCCTGACGATAGACCAGTGGTGCTGGCTGGAACATATTCTGGAAACCAATATCCGCACATTTGAGAATGAACATGCCGGTTCTCTGTATAGAATGGCGGAGGAGGAGAAAAAAAGGAGCATGGAGGCTTTCAGGAACAGAAATGGGGCGGCATAGTAAGATTCCGGAATCCCGGACAATATTACATAACTGGGAAGGACTATAAAAAACAGCACAGTTTATCCCGGGAAGTATCCCGGGATTTTTTTCCATATTTTTCACAAAATCCATTTTTACCGGGATTTTTTTCCAGCATATTAAATGTGTAACCTAAAAAATACTTTTATATAGACGAATAAGAAAAAGGAGAAAAAGATATGTCTAATACAAATTTAAACAAAATCAGTGAAATATCTGAAAAAATAATCAGAATGGAGGAGCTGGGACTGAATACATCAGCCCTGCAGGAAATGCTCAAACGGGCGATGCAGGAATCAGCAGAGCCGGAAGGAGGACAGGAAGAAATTCCGGAAAAGAAACCAGGAGTTGATTATTGCCATAGTTTCAAATCTGGCAGGATTGACTGTGTGACAGGCAGAGATAATTTTTATGATGAAGCGATGTACACAGCTTTATATGGCGCGATACCCAGCGAGGTATTGCAGAACCAGATTAGATATAAGCTGGAACAAAAAGCAAAGGAGTTTGGTGGGACAGCACTGGCAAAAATGTTCAATCAGACCTGCAACGCGAAAAAGCGGGAGATAAGAAAACAGAGGGAGGAGGAAAAAAGAGCAATCGAGAGAAAAGCTGCTGAGGGAAGAGAAGAAGAAAAGAACCGTGCCCATATGACCAGTTTTTCAGACATTCCGGAAGGATGCAAAAACCTTTATATCGGAAGCGGCTGGATTGCAGATGATAATGGGATTTATATGCTGGAGGAACATGGAAAGACTATCAGGAAAATAGATGCGATGAGATTCCCGTTTTTGATAGAATGCCTTTATGAACCCTATGATGCCGGAGTGACGAGCACTGAAAAATGCGGCGTCCGTTTTAAAAGCATCCATGGTGACTGGCGCAAAAAGATTGTCGAGCAGTCCACACTGATGAATGCACAGAAGGCTTTGAGCCTTGCAGAGTCAGGAGTGGTCATCAACAGCCGGAGGGCACTGCCGTTTACCGATTTCGTAACATCTATGCTTGAAGAGTCTACTCTGAGAAAGGCAATCCCGGTTCATAAAATGGCATCAACCCTTGGCTGGACTAGTGATGGTAAAGAGTTCTTACCTTATACAAGTAAAGAGTTTGTATTCGAAAAAGAAGACCAGTATCCTGAATTATTACATAATTTAACAACTGAAGCCGGGAAATATGAGGACTGGCTGACTATATATAAGGAAGTCAGGGCGACCAGAGTGAAAATGTTTAATTTTGCGACGATTGCTCTCCTGGCATCGCCGATAGTCGGTATGCTGCCTGATGTAGGCAATGGTTTTATCTGTAATATATATGGAAATACACATACTGGAAAAACTATCTGCACACAGATGGCGGGTACGATATGGGGCAGAACCGGAAAAGATGGGTATGCTGTTACGATGAATGGCACCTATGCAGGTATGGAAACGAGGATGAACGCGATGAAAAATATACCGTTGATAATAGAGGATGCGAACAATACGAAAAATCCGGAGGATATCCCAAGGTTCATAATGATGGCATCAAACGGAATGGGAGCGCTGAGGGCAACAAAGAACATGGGAAACCGGACACTTTACAAATGGAATATGATAGTCCTTACAAATTCAGAGGCAACGCTTACATCTTATGGACATAACGGTGGAAAGGCGGGCAACGGCGGTATTTACACAAGGACATATGAGACAAAATCAGAAAAAACATTTCCGAAAGCATGGGAAGCGAATGCGGACAGATGGAAACAGTTCTTTGCAGTCAATTATGGACACGCCGGAAGAAGGTTTGTAGAGATATTAAAGAAAGTAGACGTTGCAAATATACAGAAACTGAAATCCGATTTTATGAAGGAAATCCGCGAAAAGGCAGAAAAGGCCGGACATTCTGCGGAGCAGGCAGAGGGGCTGGCAATCCTGATGGTTGCTGACTATTTATCAGAAAAGTATCTTTTTCAGGATGGGGTCACTTTTACCGTTGAGGAGATGCTGGAGTTTACGGCAGAAAAGGATACTGTACGGCCGGCAGTCAGATTCTATGGAAAACTCGAAGATATCATGATTGGAAATCCGGACAGGTTTGAGGGGCTGGATGAGGAAAAGATGGAGCAGATTGAAGACCCGAACAATCCCAGAACCTGGCAGGGTGAGTTCTGGGGGATTTATATGAAGCAGGACGGTGACAGATGGCTGTGCATCCGAGGAGATATCCTTGATAAATGGCTGGTTGAATATGGAGTTGACCGGGGACTGTTTTTGGAGTATCTGAGAGAGAATGACCTGATTGACAGTGATGCGAATTGTACATCACGGAAGATATGGTCAAGCGTGAAAAAAGACAGGGTGAGACTTATAAAAATCAAACTTGACAAGTCCTTGTATGACGGTGAGTGTGTTGGTGAGGAAAAGCCCAAGCCAAAGGAAGAACCCAAGCCAAAGGAAGAGCCGAAGGCTGTAGCTGGATATAAGGAAGCAGAGCAGATTCCGTTTGAATGGGCTGCAAAAGATATAAACAACAGAAAGAAGACTGCGTAAAGCGTGAAGCCTGGGTATATGCCCGGGCTTTTTGGCGCATGGCGGGCGTTTTGCGGGGCAGGGCGCGCCTGGGCGGAAGTGGGCATGGGGGAGCCGGAATCCCGCAAAAATGGCCATTGTTGACTGTCTGCCCATATGCCCAGATAGCCGGACGGAATATACATGTATATATAAGAAAATAATAAAAAATAGAATATTTCTTTTTTTTATTCACCTATATATATTATTGGAGGTTTAGCCTGGGCATCTGGGCAGAAGTGCATTATATAAATATGTATACTATATATAGAATATATATACATACAATATACTATATATAGATATATATTGGATGATTCTTCGATAATCAGTGCCCAGAGAGTATCTGGGCAGATATGGGCAGTGCGGGCAGGAGGGGATAGGTTACCAGGTAAGTTATCTATGGCGGAAGATATGTTTGCCCGTATAGAGAATATCATTCAGGTTATCGCAGGGAATATCAGTTATCGGTTCAGGTAATGTGTGGGGCTCTGTATGAAAAACAGATTGACCTGCCGGCAGGGATACTGTGGAGGCAGAGGTGATATCTGCAGTCAGGTTTGTATACGGGCACAATGTACTATCGGCAGTGATAGAGTAACGGCGAAAGCGACAGATGAGATTGCTGCGTATATATCCCGCCGGAAAACCGCGACCGGCAAAATATGCACAGGTATACCGGATTTCCGAAAGATGATTTTCAATCTATGGCGTTTTCTGCATATTATATCTGTAAGAGAAAAAACATAAGCCTGATTCGCAGGCGAGACATAGTGTTTCTTCTATATATTATATTTCTTATTCGTCTAAGGCGGCTGTAGTCCTGCTGGCATTGAACCAGACCAGGGCTGCGGCCGCTGTTTGTTTATAAAAATGGAGATGAAAATAGGTATGCCGGTAGCGTAAAAAAGGGCATTTTTACAGAGAATATTGCATTTTGAAGATTTCACAAAAATTTCACAATATGTTAGTTATCGCTAACCACTAATTCCAGAATATTGCCTTCAAATAAAAAATTTGGAGGTTTACTATGAGTAGATTTGAAGAACTGGACAAATTAGTAAAAGATGGTATGATGGATAAAGAGGCGGCAGATGATATTAAGGAGAAGATTATGAAGAAAGCTCTGGAAGAAAAAAATATCATTATGCCAACAATTACAGAACATATGAGAAAAGGAAAATTACAGTATACCTGTATGATTCCAGCCAGTAAATCAAGAAATGGTAAAAGACATCAGATTACCGGAAAAACAAGGGAGGAATGTGAAAAGAAATGGGCGGCTGAAATGTATGATATTGAAGAAAATGGGAAAGAAACAGCACCCGAAACAATTTCTGACCTGATGATTGAATGGATGAGAAAGAAGAAAGATGTTAAAAAGCAGACCTTATCCGGTTATCACTCACACTTTGAAAATCACATAAAAAATGCGCCTTTTGCTGATATGAAGATAAAGGATATAAGATTGCAGGACTGTAAAGATATGATTGCCTATTTAATAGAAAAAAAAGATGGCGTTGCAGGTATGGGCTACAACACTGTACGACATATCAAAAGTGAAATTTCAATGGCTCTTGATTATGCTGTTGCCAATGAGTATATTAATGCTAATTACATGTCAACAGTTAAAATAAATCAAGGATTATGTGATACAACGAGGGCAAGAAAATCTAAAGCTTGGACTGATGAGGAATTACAGGAACTGTGCAGTGCTGCTCTTATATCATGGGAGCAGAAGCAAATGTATAGACATAGTGCTACGTTAATGGCAATGATTTTTACTGGTTGCCGTGCTGGGGAGTTCTGTGCTCTTGAATGGTCAGATTTTGATGAAAAAAGAAGAACACTTACAATTAATAAAACTTTAACTAGTTATAGGGATTATGAAGCAGGCAAGCATATACAGACATTAAGTACACCGAAAACACCTGACAGCGTGAGAGTTCTGGAATTGACAGACGAAGCTGTTTTCTGGTTGAAAGAAGTGAAACGCCGTCAGATAGAACGTAACATTAAAACTACACATATTGTAAGTTCAAGCAGTGGTCATTATGCAAATCAGCGAGATTTGAATGTACGTTTTGAAGTGTTTTGTAAAGCAAACGGCTTGGAATACAGTCCGACGCACACAGCCCGACGTACATATGCAAGTGTTCTTTATGATGGTGGGGTGCCAGTTTCTGAAATTGCGCGAGATTTAGGTCATAAAAAGATTACAACTACAATGAACTCTTATTATAAGCCGCGAACATCAAGAACGCTGACAAGTCAAAAAAACGCAGTTTTTGTGACAGCAGTGACAGCAGGAACAAAAACGCTGAAAACCCTGTAAATTAAGGGGATAAGGGGCTATAATCCTTATCCCGCTGGCTTTTTTACTGTCTTAAAATATCATTACTGTTCATGTTATTTTCAGCAATGAAATATCTGCTTCGCCGGAATCCGGCAGTCCGAAATACTGTGACAGAATGAATGGTTATGTAGAATCACTGAATATCTAAATATTTTTGGGAAAAACAGATGGTTGTCAGATGGTTTATTTTAGGATAAAATAATAAAATGATAAATGACAGAGAGGACTGGACGGAAATGGAACATGAAAAAGCAGATATAAAAAAAAGAATGCAGTACATCCTGAATATGCGTTCTGTGTTTAATAAAGAGGCGCTTTTCAGTGACGGAACAGAATATTACAGAATACCTGCAGAACCAAAGGCAGGAGATACAGTAACGATCAAATTCCGTACCCAGAGAAATAATGTAGATTCTGTATATCTGGTAAGCCAGGAGCAGCGTGTGCAGATGGAGATTTGCGGGACAGAGAACGGATTTGATTATTATTCTGCCCAGGTGACGATTGGAGCGGATATCTTTCGTTATTATTTTGAGATACAGTATGGATGGGTAACCTGTTATTACAATAATCAGGGAGTCTGTATGAAACATGAGGGCAGGATGGATTTTGAGATTTATCCGGGCTTTGATACTCCAAAGTGGGCCAAAGGTGCGGTAATGTACCAGATTTATGTAGACCGTTTTCTTAACGGAGATCCTACCAATGATGTTGTGACCGGAGAATATCATTATATTGGAGATAAGAGTGTACAGGTAGAACAGTGGAATAAGATTCCGGCAGTGATGGGTGTGCGTGAATTTTACGGCGGTGACCTGCAGGGAATTATGAACAAACTGGATTATCTGCAGGATCTGGGAGTCGAGGTTATTTATTTAAATCCGATTTTTGTTTCTCCAAGTAATCATAAGTATGACTGTCAGGATTATGATTATGTGGATCCACATTACGGCAGGATTGTAGAAGATTGTAATGAGGGAATCCTTCTTGGAGATGACGATGATAATTCCCATGCATGGAAATATATCAAACGTGTGACAGATAAGAAGAATCTGGAAGCAAGTAATGAGCTTTTTGCGAAACTGACAGCAGAGATCCACAGAAGAGGAATGAAGATCATTCTGGATGGTGTGTTCAATCACTGCGGTTCTTTTAATAAGTGGATGGACAGAGAACGTATTTATGAGAATCAGGAAGGATATCCGAAAGGAGCTTATGTTTCTGCGGACAGTCCCTATCGTAATTTCTTTTCCTTTAATGATCCTAATGCATGGCCATATAACACCTCCTATGATGGATGGTGGGCACACGATACACTGCCTAAATTAAATTATGAGGGTTCCAGAGAACTTTATGATTATATTCTTCGTGTTGGACAGAAATGGGTATCTGCTCCTTATAATGTAGACGGTTGGAGACTGGATGTGGCGGCGGATCTGGGACACAGCAATGATTTTAACCATCAGTTCTGGAAAGATTTCCGGAAGGCAGTGAAAGCTGCCAATCCAAATGCCATTATCCTGGCAGAGCATTACGGTAATCCGGAAGGCTGGCTGAAAGGTGATGAATGGGATACAGTCATGAACTATGACGCATTTATGGAGCCGCTGACCTGGTTCCTGACAGGTATGGAGAAGCACAGTGACGAGTATCGTGAAGACCTGTTAGGAAACAGTGAGGCTTTTATCGGAGCTATGAAAACGCACATGAGAGCGCTTCATATGTCTGCACTTCAGACAGCCATGAATGAATTGTCAAATCATGACCATTCCAGATTCCTGACCAGAACCAATCACAGGGTAGGACGAATTTCCTATGCAGGTCCGGAGGCGGCATCTGAGGGAGTAAATCCGGCAGTTATGCGTGAGGCGGTTACCATCCAGATGACCTGGCCGGGCGCACCGACTGTATATTACGGAGATGAGGCAGGACTCTGTGGATTCACAGATCCGGATAACAGACGTACTTATCCCTGGGGACGTGAGGATTATCAGATGATCGACTTCCACAGGGTAATGATCCGTATCCATAAGAAATATGAAGTGTTAAAAACGGGATCACTGGGATTTCTCTGGAATGATTATCAGGGACTTTGTTATGCGAGATTTTCTCATGATGAACAGATAATTGTGATCGTAAATAATCAGGAAGAAGGCAGGGAAGTGGAGATACGGTTAGAACAGGCAGGAATCAGCCGTCTGGAAGATACAAAGCTGAAACGTGTTGTCATGACATCTGCAGTGGGATTTACGGAAGAATGTAAAGAATACACAGCAGCAGCCGGAATTCTGAAGATCACAATGCCGGCATTTGGCGCAGTGGTCTTACATCATAAAAATTAACAAAATGCGAAGCGGATGATCTTATCCGCCTGACCCGGACGGCAGCCTCTTGCGGAAGAAGGGGCTGCCGCTTTATAATATAACAAAAAAAGATCCAGACAAATGTCTGAACCTTTTGATGGATGGAGAAGGATTCGAACCTTCGAAAGCGTTGCTAACAGATTTACAGTCTGCCCCCTTTGGCCACTCGGGAATCCATCCTTAAACCGAAACTTATTATATATGAAATATTTAAATAATGCAAGCACTTTTTTATAAATTGCAGAAAATTATTATATATTGTGTATTGCCGGACTTTTTTGCATATCTTCCGGGGAATTTTGTTTGTTATTTTTTTGGCAAAAGAGTAGACGAAAAAGCAGAAATCTGGTAATATAACCATATCTGGATATAGATGTAATTCCATATCGGAGATTGATTAGGGTAACTGAGAATGAACACAGTTACTACAGATTAGGAGGAATTTATCATGTTAGTAAATGCAACAGAAATGCTGAAAAAAGCAAAAGCAGGTCATTATGCAGTTGGACAGTTCAACATCAACAACCTTGAGTGGACAAAGGCTATTCTTTTAACAGCTCAGGAACTGAACTCTCCTGTAATCCTTGGTGTATCCGAAGGTGCTGGTAAATATATGACAGGTTATAAAACAGTTGTTGGTATGGTTAACGGAATGATGGAAGAACTGAACATCACTGTTCCTGTAGCTCTTCACCTTGACCACGGCAGCTATGAAGGATGCTTAAAATGCGTTGAAGCAGGATTCTCATCCATCATGTTCGACGGATCTCATTACCCGATCGAAGAAAACGTTGCAAAAACTAAAGAACTGGTTAAGATCGTTGCTGAACACGGAATGTCTCTGGAAGCAGAAGTTGGCTCCATCGGTGGTGAAGAAGACGGTGTTGTAGGAATGGGCGAATGCGCAGATCCTAAGGAATGCAAGATGATCGCAGACCTTGGTATTGATTTCCTTGCAGCAGGTATCGGTAACATCCATGGAAAATATCCGGCTAACTGGAAAGGCTTAAGCTTTGAGACTCTGGATGCTATCCAGAAACTGACAGGAGAGATGCCTCTGGTACTTCACGGTGGCACAGGTATCCCGGCAGATATGATCAAGAAAGCTATCGACCTTGGCGTATCCAAAATCAATGTAAACACAGAATGCCAGCTTTCTTTCGCAGCAGCTACACGTAAATACATCGAAGAAGGAAAAGATCAGCAGGGTAAAGGATACGATCCTCGTAAACTTCTTGCACCTGGCTTCGAAGCAATCAAAGCTACTGTTAAGGAAAAAATGGAATTATTCGGATCAGTTAATAAAGCCTGATGATAACCTCATAAGTAAAAAATCCCGCATCCTTGTGATGTGGGATTTTTTTATGGACTCAAAAACCTGATGGGCTACGACAACCGAACTCGGACAAAATATACCGCAAAGTGGGGCGTGCAGATTGCAGGAATGATTTTTCAGAAACGCTCTAAAGTAACAGGCGGTTGCTATCTGGAATGAATTTTGGCTACGTTACTGAGAACGGAGTGAACAGTAACAACAGGCGAACTGCATTTTACAAATTGATTTTTATCTCTCTATATAATAAAATAATTGCAGATATCTAAAATAAGGTGAAAGGAAGTAGCAGAACAAAGGATGGAACAGAAAAAAGCCTTAAATAGAAAGAAGCTGAAAGTGATTCTTGTAATATGTATCGTGATGATCGTGACAGCGGGAGTCGGTCTGGCTGCTTACATACATCATGTGGATACTGTCACACTGGGAAGGAAAGTGAGTGTGTACAGGTTAGATGTATCGAAGCTTACTGTGGGAGAAGCGCAGCAGAAAATATCTGAAGCATTTCAGAATAAAAAAATAACATTTCATGAAGATGGAAAGGATGTTTATAATGTTTCAATGGAACAACTGGGATACAGTCTGGATCAGGACATTCTGAAAAGTGCACTGGAAACATTGAAACAGGAGAGAAGCGGGACATTTAAACTTTTTGCATCACAGAGAGATTATAAGATTGATTATCAGATCATCAGAGATGAAGCGCAGGAACAGGCAGCATTGTCTGCGGATCATTTTGATGAAAAAGACAGAACAGAACCTACGGATGCACATATCCGATATAGTAAAAAGAAACAGAAATATGTGTTGGTGAAACAGGTTTCCGGAAATCAGATTGATGAAAACAGGCTATTAAGCTATGTGGAGGAAACTCTGGATAAAGATTTCGAAACAGAATTGCTTACATCTGATGTAAAGATGGAATTAAACGAGGAAGTTTACCGGCAGCCGGATATTGAAGAATCAGGCGAAATGAAGCAGAAGGTGAAGAAGTTAAACAGCCTGTTGAAAAAATACCGCAGTACAACAGTTTCTTATCTGTTTGGTGAGGAAACGCAGGTGCTGGATTCAGACACGATCAGTTCCTGGCTGCAGATTAAAAATAGTGGTATAAGCATTGATAAGGATGCGGCTGCAGATTACATATCGAATATGGCAAATAAATATAATACTATTTATGTGCCGCGTACTTTTCATACATCGTTGGGAACGGATGTTACGGTTTCTGATAATGAATATGGATACAGGATCGATCAGGATGCAGAGCTGACACAGCTTCTTGAAGATCTTAAAAGTGGTGAAAATGTATCCAGAGAGCCGGTGTACAGCAGCAGTGGCATGAAGAGAAACGGAACAGATGACCTGGCAGGCAGTTATATAGAAGTCAGTCTTGATTCACAGCATTTATGGCTGTATAAAGATGGTGCGCTGGTTACTGAAACAGATATTGTCAGCGGTGCACCCACACCGGAACGTGAGACTTACAGAGGAGCATGGCCGATTGCATATAAGGCTAGTCCGTTTACGTTAAGCAGTGAAGAATATGGATATGCGGAAACGGTAAAATACTGGATGCCGTTTGTTTATGGACAGGGACTTCATGATGCATCATGGCAGTCTGCATTTGGTGGAAACCGATATAAGACAGGACATGGAAGTCACGGCTGTATCAATCTGCCGGAAGATCAGGCGGCATTGATATATAATACGATAGATGGAGGATATCCTATTATTATTTATTAAAGATATATAGGATGGATTTTATCTATCTGATTAAAGAGAAAGAATAGAAGAGGTATAAAAATATGGAATTTCAGAATCTGATAGAAAAGAGACGGAGTGTTCGTAAATATGTAGAGAGAAATACGGTGACGAAAGATGAAATTTTGAGTATGATAAAAGCAGCTCAGGAGGCGCCTTCATGGAAGAACTCTCAAACAGGACGTTATTACTGTATTATGGACGAAAAGAATGTGGAACAGTTCAGACGGGAATGTCTGCCGGAAATGAATGCAGGGAAATGTGAGAATGCAGTGTTGTTGGTTAGTACTTTCGTACATAACAGAGCAGGTTTTCAGAAAGATGGAACAGCGGATAATGAAATTGGAAATGGATGGGGATGTTATGATCTTGGGCTGCAGAATGAGAACCTGATATTAAAGGCTGAAGAACTGGGATATGGAACTCTTATTATGGGGATCAGGGATGCGGATAAGATCAGAGAATTTTGTTCTGTTCCGGAGACGGAGACTGTTGTTGGGGTAATTGCGGTAGGAGTTCCGGGGGAAGAGCCTGGACGGCCGAAAAGGAGAGATACAGAAGAGATAGTGAAGTTTTTGTAAGATCAGTTAAAGGAGGGACGCAGCCCCAAACAATTCTCTTCGGCTCGGTTTCGGGCCTTAAGAAAAACTAAGCCCGGGAAGATCAGCTAAAAGCATTCGCAGATAACTCAAACTCGCCGCGAAGCGGCTCAGACAGTGAGTGATCTGCGAATAACGCAGATTTCCCGGGGCTAAGTTTTTCTAAAGGCCCTGCAAATGTCGCCGAAGAGAATGATTTGAGCTTGCTGGCTGTTGGCTGTGACAGAGATGGCTGAAAGAGAAGCGGGATGGTGGTTTGTTAGTTTGGCGGAATAGAAAAGTTTCCTATATATAGTATGAATGGGACGGAAAAGCTGGGGGGGGTTGTGTATATATGGTATGTGGGTGCTACAATATAGGAAGGATAGATGGGGAGGATGGTTGGAATTCCGGTGTCAGATAGACTGGATGGCTGTTGGGAATTTAGTGGAGCTTAGGGTGAAAATATAAAAAGTTTGTCAAATTATGAAATTAACTGTTGACATTGGTCATTTCCGGTGGTATATTAGTTGAGCTGTCGGAAATAATTGTTTCTTAGATAGAGACAATTTAATGTGATTTCTGAAAGAAAAAAAGAAATTAAAAAAGTGCTTGACAACTTAAAACAAATATGTTAAAGTAATCAAGTCGCTTGAACAGAGCCGACAATCACAGATCAGAAGAACAGTCCGGAAATCCGGAAGAGTTCGAAAAACTTTGAAAAAACTTGAAAAAGTGCTTGACAAAGAAAAAGAGATGTGATAAAGTAAACAAGCTGTCGCAAGACAGACAACCTTGATAACTAAACAGTGAAACACATACGATTCTCGAAAATTCT